>ENA-UOUJ01000013-UOUJ01000013.1-activated-sludge-metagenome-genome-assembly--contig:-NODE-13-length-228221-cov-5.884886_pt1 | contig 228221 bp, 231 predicted proteins | sample MGYA00249839_ERZ747224 | MGnify/ENA primary metagenome ERZ747224 (study PRJEB28782, sample SAMN03220277) | activated sludge metagenome | biome: wastewater; feature: sewage sludge; material... | reverse complement strand
GAGGTTGTTTTAACGTATATTCCTTTTAGACTAGATGGTTTTTGGCTTTGTAAACTAGCAAAGAACACGCGGGCGTTCTGCTCTAACTTAACAGCACCAAACGATACTTTACCTATCGCTAGATGAACGATAGCTTGTTTATCGACACGATATTCAACCTTACCTGCTTTGGCTTCTGTGACGGCTTTGGCGACGTCAGTAGCTACCGATCCACTCTTTGGGTTAGGCATTAGTCCGCGTGGACCAAGCAGGCGTGCATATTTACCTAGACGAGGCATGAATTGTGGCGTTGCGACCAGGATGTCAAAATTAACTTCTTCGCGGTCAAGTAATTGCAATAGTTCTTCGTCACCAACAATGTCGGCGCCGGCTTTTTTTGCAGCAGCGTGATCAGCATCAGGTGCAAATACGGCTACACGGACAGTTTTACCGGTTCCGTTGGGTAGCGATACGGTTGCACGGATGTTTTGGTCAGCTTGACGAGGGTCAACGCCCAATCGGACGTGAATCTCGACTGATGCATCGAATTTTGATGGACTGGTTTTGGTGGCTAGTTCTAACGCTTCGGTTAGGCTGTAGATCTTTTCAGAATCAACCTGCTTTGCTAGATTTCGATATTTTTTACCGCGTCGTTCGATTAATGGGCGTGTTACAGGCTTTGGTCCTTTTTTGACTTTTGCTTCGGCCTCTTCGGATTGAGGAGTTGTGTCGCCTGCCTCTTTGCGAGCTTCTTTTTCTGCTTTTGCCTCGGCTTCGGCGATAGCTTTTTCACTTCGTTTGCCAGCTTTGGCAGTTTTTACTTCTTTTACTGGCGCTGGCTCAGCTTCTTTTGTTTCAACTGGTGCAGCGGCAGCTTTAATAGCTGATTCAATCTCAGCAATAGTATTTTTCACTGTAACGTCGAGCTTTAGCTTTTTAGCTTCAGCTAGTAAATCGGCTTTTTTAGCCATAGGTGTAAACCCTTTCTGTGGTACAAACCCATATCGCATGATATGGTCCCAACATTGATTTGTTATGTATATATTCTACTATAACTAGTGTTAATTGACAAGACATAGGTGTAAAGCTTATGCTATCTGTATATGGAAGAATTTAAAAAGTTACTCAGTAGCAGTGGATTTAGTGGTGATATCGACGATTCTAATGAAATTTTAGATTTATACTCGCACGATGCATCAATGTTCGAAATTAAACCAAAATTAGTAATATCACCCAAGTCAGCTGACGATGTCGAGAAGGCGGTTAAATTAGTCGCAGATAATAAAAAAGCGATGCCAGATTTGTCGTTAACTGCTCGTAGCGCTGGGACCGACATGAGTGGTGCAGCAATAAACGACTCAGTGATTGTTGACTTTAGCAAATACCTGACCAAGTTCATATCTCATAATGATGATATTGCCGTTACTCAACCCGGAGTCTTCTTCCGAGATTTTGACAAACAAACTGGCGATTATGAATTCCCTAGCTACCCTGCAAGTCGCGATCTTTGTATGATGGGTGGGATTGTAAATAATAACAGTGGTGGTGAACGATCGTTAATGTACGGCAAGACCGAGCAATATGTACCTGAATTAAAGTTTGTCTTTGCCGACGGCGTAGAGCGTGTAGTAAAACCACTAGACAAAGCTGGACTTGATAAAAAAATTGCACAGAATGACTTTGAGGGTAAAGTTTACCGAGAGTTATTTGAGTTGATTGAGAAGAACTACGATGAAATAAAGGCAGCTAGGCCAGATGTCAGTAAAGACTCTACTGGTTATCGTCTGTGGGACGTTTGGGACCGCGAAACTGGCGTGTTTGATCTAACTCAAATGATTGTCGGTGCTCAAGGCACACTAGGTCTTACAACTGAGGCTACTTTGAAATTAGTAAAACGACCGCTACACACTGGACTGCTAGTGTTGTTTATGCGCGACATCAATAAACTAGGAGAATTGATTCCAATAATTCTTAAATATAAACCAGTTACTTTTGAGGGCTTTGACGATGCAACATTACTTCTTAGTATGCGTTTTATGCCAAGTTTCTTGCGGCTACTTGGGCCAGTTAGGTTCGTTAAGCTCGTTTTTAGCTTGATTCCGGATGCGCTGCAGCTACTTAAAGGTATTCCAAAGCTAGTCATGATGGTTGAATTCAACGGCGAAACGGCCGAAGAAGTGCGAGAAAAGATTAAAGATTTACATGCACATATTGGTAAATCAAAGGCTCGTTACGAGATTGATGGTATCGAAGAAACTCCTACTGCTAAGTCTAGTGAAAAATTTTGGATTATGCGCAGGTACAGCTTTCAGTTGTTGCGTAGTAAAGTCAAAGACAAGCATACGGCACCGTTTATCGACGATTTAATTGTAAAACCTGAATACCTAGCTGAGTTTTTACCAAAAATTCGTAGGATTATCAAAAAATATAAACTATTTGCAACTATCGCCGGCCATATTGGTGACGGTAACTTCCATATCATCCCATTAATGGACCTAGAGGATCAAAAAGATCGTGATAAATTATTGCCTGCTATGAAAGAAGTTAATGAACTAGTTTTGGAGTATAAAGGCAGTCTGAGTGGCGAGCATAATGATGGATTGGTACGTGGGCCGTGGCTAGAAAAGATGTATGGCAAAAAGATGGTTAAGTTGTTTCGTGATGTCAAAGATATCTTCGATCCAGAGGGCATATTTAACCCTCGTAAAAAAGCCAATGCCGATTGGGATTATAGCTTCTCGCACATCCGCAAGAATTTCTAACATATTTAACTAACAAAAAGAACTGCCTCGATGCAGTTCTTTTCGTTATAATCTAAAGTCATCCTTCAACTTCGACACCCATTGAACGAGCTGAGCCGGCGATAATCTTGACACGGCCATCCATGTCATTAGCGTTTAGCTGATCCTTTTTAATTTCAGCAATTGCCTCTAGTTGAGCACGTGTAATCTTACCGACCTTGTCAGTATGAGGTACGCCACTTCCTTTTTTGATGTTAATCGCTTCGCGAATCAAATCATCAACAGGACGACCAAGCGATTTCCAGGTAAATGTCCGGTCTTCGTAAACTTGTAGGTGAACGATTACGTCTTTACCTTGTAATTCTTTGGTTGCTTCGTTGAATGGATTAATGAAATCCATCATGTTTAGGCCCCATTGACCCAATGTTGAACCAACTGGAGGTCCAGCAGTCGCACGTCCAGCAGGTATGCGAAGTTTTAGATTGCCAATAATTTTCTTTGCCATATAATTTCCCTTCGGGTATAAGACAAACCTACGGTTTTTCTCATCGCGCCGTGCGTCGGAGTGAATCCGTCCGCGCGGGCTGCTCTTTTCCCTTAGGATTCCTTTCTTGTACTAAATATATTTTGAAGCTAATATCTAGTGCGTAACTGGGGTATTATACCTTACGCACCTGTAATGCGTCAAGCTCTACAGACGTATCGCGTCCGAACATGCTGACCATGACCTTAACTTTACCTTTTTGCGTATCGATTTCGCTAATTGAACCGTCAAAGCCTTTGAAAGGACCGTCTGTGATGCTAATCACTTCACCAACATTGAAGTCGATGTGGTGCTTAGGATCTTCGACGCCCATGCGCTTTTTGATTTTGCTGATTTCGCTATCTGACACTGGTGTTGGTTCGGTACCCGTACCGACGAATCCAGTAACGCCAGGCGTGTTACGGACAATGTACCAAGTCTCATCGGTAAGTTTCATCTCGACCAGTGCGTAGCCTTGGAAGATTTTCGCTTCGATAACTTTACGTTTACCATTTTTGATCTGGATTTGCTTTTCTTTGGGTACCATAACATCGAAAATTTTGTCAGCCATGTCGACGGCGTTAATGCGCTGACGAATGCTGTCGGCTACTTTTTCTTCGTATCCACTGTAAGTGTGGATTGCGTACCATTGGCGTGATGAATCGTATCGGTTTTTTGACATAGTTCCTTATCCTAAAATTAATTCAAATAATGATTTAAACACAGCATCTAGTAGGATTATCATACCTACAAAGAATAGAGTAAACAGCACTACTGCAACGGTTAAGCCCCAGGTAGCTCGGCGAGTTGGCCAACGAACTTGTTTTAGCTCGACCCATGCGCCTTTAAAGTAGCCACCAATTGACCGCAGTACTCCCAAAAAACCACGTTTTTTGGTTGGGTCATCCGGAACCGCCATTAGTTCTTCGTGTTTTTTGACAGGTACAGCATCAATCGCTTTGATTCTAGTAATTTTGCTACCAGTTTCGCTACGTTCGATTGGCTTGATCGTTAGCTTTTTCTTAGCTGCCACGTTTTTACTCCCTAATATAAAAAGTCTGCTCGTTGCAGACTGTCAAGTAGATTATATAGAGGAAACCCCTGGATGTCAAGATGAATTTATGGCGACTCAATCTATTAAAAGTGGTATTATAATGCTAGATGATTGAACTTATGTTTTATGCTCTTTTTGTTGCGTCGACGTTAATTAGTGTTTATTTAGTTGTCAAACTTCAGTTCGCCTTTAAACACTTCCAGATGAAAAAGTTAGTCAGTGAATCGACCATGATTGACGATTTGCCTAGTGTGAGCGTCTGTATACCAGCGCGAAATGAAACTCATGCCATGACGGGGTGTCTAGAGCGTGTCATAGCCAGCACATACCCTAAATTAGAGATTATTGTGCTAGACGACAGTTCTGTTGACGATACGTCGATTCTAATTAAGTCATTTGCCCACGCTGGCGTTCGTTTCGTCGAAGGGTCGAAATTAACTGGAGAATGGTTAGGTAAAAACCATGCCCTGCAGGAATTAATGTTGGAAGCGAGCGGAACCTACGTGTTGTTTATGGATGTCGATACATTAATTGGACCAGACACTATCGGTCAGCTAGTCGCGTACGCTAAGTCCGAGGATGCCACAATGGTATCGGTGTTGCCACGCCGCGCTGACGGTTGGCTCGGTAGCGTAATTTTTGCCCCGCTTAGGTACTTTCGAGAATTAGTAATGCATAGCAAAAAGACTCCGGCCACCGCCAGTAACGCCTGGATGATCAATCGCAGGACCCTGCGCGATGAAATGAATGGCTTTAATGACCTTAAAAACCATGTGCAACCAGAGGCGAAAATAGCTGCTAGGTTAACAGTTCAGAACAAGTATCGATTTTTGATTGGAACAGAGCTATTGGGTGTAAATTATGAAAAGAAGTGGTCATCCCAGATAGAAACGAGTGTTAGGTTGCTATACCCTACACTTGGCGGAAATTTAGTCAAAAATATCTTGGCAGTTATTGCATTAACAATAGCAATCTTGCCAGCGATTATTTTACCTATAGCGCTTGCCGATGACTTGGTTTACGTGCAAATATTTAGTTTGTGGCAACTATGTGTGTACATCGCAATTTATGCAGAATATTTGTCCAAGGTGTGGAGGCATAATTGGTGGCTCGGTGCACTGCTGTGGCCTGCCATAGTCGTTCAAGAGCTGATATTGGTGATTATAAGTGTCGTTAGATATCGTCTAGGTACGGTGACCTGGAAAGGTCGTAGAATATCAACACAGGCTAGCATCAAAGTTAGCGAGTAGCTAGTTATTTCTTCTCTTTTTCTTTTGCTGGGATCACAAAACTAAATGTCGATCCAAAATTCAAACGACTTACTAGTTCAATTTTGACGCCTATTTTTGAGGCTAATTTACTGGCGACATAAAGTCCTAGTCCGGTGCCACCTGTTTCGCGAGTTCTATAATCCTCACTGCGATAAAACTTGCCAAATACCTTCGATTGATCTGACTTGCTGATTCCGATGCCTGTGTCTTTGACCGCAAAGGTGATTTTGTTAGCTTTTTGTTTGATGATAATCGTTACGCTTCCTTTTTTGGTGTATTTGATGGCATTGGTAATCAAATTTTGTAGCAGCTCTTCAATGTATAGTCGACTAGTGTGAACGACACCAACCTTTGGCCCCAAATCCAGATTTAGGTGTAGTTTCTTCTCTTTGGCTTCGTCGGTGTATAGATCTAGTAATTTAGCAGCCAGTTCTTTGACGTCTATATCCTCGGCGGTGTCAGCCACTCCGCGTTCTGCGCGCGATAAAGTACCCAGATCGTTAACCATTTTTGCCAAGAACATGATTTGGTCATGAGCAGTGTCGATTGAATCTTTTAACATTTTTGGTGTTATGTCAGGGTGATCCATCATTACTTGAACGTTTGATATTGTTCCTTCGGCGATTGTAATTGGGGTACGTAGTTCATGACTAACTACGCTAATAAACTCATCTCGTTCTTCTTCTAAACTCTTGGATTTAGTAACGTCACTAAGTATTGCTATATAGCCATCATGGGTTTCAGCCTTTTTGCTTCGACTATAACTACTGCGAATTGGTGAAAAAGTTATTTCTAGTCTAATTACTTCTTTGTCATCAAACGCGTAAAACAAATCGTCGCGCTTGACCATGCCTTTGGCGTCATGAAATTCGTTATATATGTCAACTTTATTACCTTCCTTGTCGGTTAGTGGTAATACATCATTTATTTTTTTGCCATTTAGACCTTCATTTGTGTCTAGTAAATTCAAACACGCAGCGTTATATACGGTAATAACGCCTTCTTTGTCGGTGCTTAACACTGCGTCAGACAGATTGTTTACTATCGTTAGAATCCTGTCTCGTTCTAATGACTCTTTGGCTTTACTTTTACTGAGTTCGCCTCTCGAAACTTTTTGTGATTCAGATATACCTAGAGTTACAACACCTGTTATCAAAATGGCAGTTAGGGCTAGTAGGTCGAATGTTATTACGCTAGGGTTGATGTGACCCCACATGGCAATGTCAACCAGAGCTACTAATACAAATCCGATTACACTTAGTTGTAACCCGCGTTTACCAAAATACGTATATGAAGCCAGCATTAATAGTAGCCAGCAGGCAACAAATGGCGATGCAATGCCCGAAATAAATATTAAGTACGCACCAGCTAGTAAGTGGTAGGCGACCAGACGAAGCATTGAATCTTGTGCATTTCGACTGGGTCGTAGGAACTGCAAAACACTAACATATAACCACCAAAACGATATCCAAATAAAGCCAGCATTATCAATCAAGTGATCGGTGTGAATAAACCCAAATTGAATGAACACCCCATAAATAACTAGGATAATTGGTACGAACAAGCCGGCGTAACGAATTATTTTGGCTGAACGTGGAGTATAACTGGATCCACCCTTATACATCTTGTGCTTATTGTATAGGAAATTGACGCAAATCTCTAGTATTTTTCATATGCTTGACTTGGGTCTCGCACTATTCGTTCATCGAGCACTCTTTTTATCCATAGCTCCACAGGAGCTTTGGATAAGCGTTCGGCTGAAATCCTCAGGTACACTTCGGATTTCACAGTCTCTCTGAACAAACAGTACGAACCCCAAGTCAACCCACACATTAAATGGTTGGTGTTTCGCTTTTCATTCGCCGGCGATGGGTTTTGTAGTCTGGATCTGCCATCTCGACCAAATTCCAGAATTCTGTGCTGTGATTCATCTGTTTGGTATGACAAAGTTCATGAATAATCACATAATCAATTAATTCGAAAGGTAGCTTCATAAGTGCAATATTTAGACTGATAGTGCCGTTACTACTGCAACTCCCCCACCTGCCACTGGCATGAGAAAACCTAACATTTGTATAATTTAGACCATATTTCTGCGCCAGAAATGACAGACGTTTCGGTAAATAACTTTTCGCTTCAATGCGCAGTGCGGCAATTATGGCGTCACGAACTAGCCTAGATATTTCGGAGCTGTTTAGATCAACGCCAACTGGCAGTTGCGCCAGGATTTGTTGACCATGTCGGGAAACTTTGGGTTGATTGCCCGAAATTCTTTTGACGATTAAACTATGGCTTTTGCCGATTTGCATACCGTCGCTATATTGTTCCGTTGGTTTTGATTGTGACAATATGTCACGAATTTCAGCACGTGAAGTTTTGAGTAATTTCTTGACCAGTAGTAATGGTGCATATAGCGGTAATGAAGCCCGCAGGGTGCCGTCTGGCGCCACACGAATACGCACCTGTGTAGCACGTGCGCTGCGACGGATGGTTATTTTACCGAACTCATCGTCGTGTATAACTGGCATTAATTATCCTTATCGAATTAGAAAGTTACGGTGATTAGGTGGTCTTTCGGTTGTTGGTGTGCCAGCTAGTGATGCACGGGGCTCCACTAATCGTTTTAGTACAATCTTGAGTTGACTGGCGTATGTGTGTTTGCCACTAATAACTACAGCATGTTCGGTTTGGTGTGGAGCGCTAAATCTTTTGATTTTGGCGTTAAATTCGTCTGCGTTTGAGATTTTGTCGTTTTTGGCCTTGATAGCACGAGACTTAGCAGATGAAGATTCAGTTTGAACCCAAATAAACAAAGTTTCGTAGCCGGCATCTCGCGCTAATTTAGAAATAGCCGATCGCTCGGTGCGCAGGTCTGATGGTCCTTCATATAAAATAGTACGTTCTGATTTAAACAACTCTTGCAGCATGTGGTTAGCGATGCGACCAACAATCTCTTGCTCATCGTCTGTAAAAGTTGGATTGTTATAGAGTTGTGACCTAATTTGATCGTAGCTAACAATCGGTGCATTAAATGTCTGAGCAAAGTGCTCTGCGAAAAAGCTCTTACCCGCACCTGGAATTCCCACCATCACAATTAAATGTGGTTTATTAAGACTAAGGGTTCTCATAAATGACATTATAGCAAATGTATGACGAAATAAATAGAAATGCCCCCGTTATGAATTTGATGTATAATTAGTTTAATGAGAAAAAACACAGAGGGGCTATCTGGCCCTTATTTTAATCCAAATCGTAATTCGAAACACGGGCAAATTATTGAACCCAAGTTTGCGCCTGGCGAGAAGTTACAAATACATCCAAAAATGAGGTGGCGAAGTATGGGTGCGGCAGGCCTTGCTCTTTGTTTGGTCATGGACCCGTTGATGGCGCAAATTGAAGCAAGCCAATCTACGCAATATGTTACTCAAACCAAGTCCAGTACCGATAAGGCATATCAGGACGTTGTAGTTAACGTTGCAGCGGGGTTTGGAATGAACGATGCGCGTGCAGCCGCTAGGACATTATCTGGCTTTTCAGAATACGGCAATATCTATGCAGATGTCTATGACAATCGAACGATTGATAGCGAAAGCTTAGGAGATGATGTAATTGAAAAAGCTAAAAAAAAGGGAGTAAATGAGATTAACTTTTTCGGCAGTAGTTTGGCAGGAATTGTGTCGCTCGAGATGGCCGTAAAGGTACAAAATGATAAATCCGATCTACATACGAAGTACATAATTCTTGAAAATACTCCAGCTGATTTAGAGTCGGTCCGCCCCGAACAGCGTGCCAGCGGGCGGTTACTATTAACATTCTCTGGCATTCCAGCACTTTCATATAGTCGAACAGCTAGGTATATTGCCGAAATGGCAGTCAGGACCAAACAATACGTGGGACCAGACATTAATAAAACAGTTCCGTTTTTACCATTTAACTTTACTAAATTTATTGATACCAGTGCGGAAGTTATAAATGAAATGATATCTCGAACGGACAAAGCATCGGTTGACCTAATGGACTCTCAGTATTCAACTATTGTTGCTTCGAACGTCAGGGAAAGTATGATGAAGCTAGGCAAAGATGACAAATCCGGTAAGCCGAAACCTATAATTGTATTTATTCGTCCGACGAGTAGTACTAGGGACTATGTCGTTAATAGCGACTTGAGCGAAGCAAAGTTACGGCAATATGCACTAGATGCTAATCTTAGGTTCATGGTTATTTATATGGACACAGTTCATCACGGTAATCCAAGCATGAGCCCTACTGAATATGCGCAAGTAATACCAGAAGCTATGAATCAAATTAATGAAACAATTAATAATCCGTTAATACCTGCTACGCCACTTGACCCACTTATGATAAATAATAACTTTACGTTCGATGATAATATCTTGCTAACCAAGCCTTTTTAAGTTCATAAAAGCTTCCATCGTTAATGCTGTTTCTAATATCATCTACTAACTTAATGATGAAATGCTCGTTATGAATCGATAGCAACGTTCCAGCTAAGCTTTCCTTGGCGCGAAGCAAGTGTTGAATATATGCTTTTGTGTAGTTTTGACAGGTGTAACACTCGCAGGACTGCACAACCGGAGTAAAATCTTGCTGGTACTTTGCTGACTTAATGTTTACTCGACCATTATAAGTGTAAGCGGCTCCGTTACGAGCTACACGTGTTGGCGACACGCAATCGAACGTATCAATCCCCTGTTCGATAGCGACAAAAATATCATCTGGCTCACTAATTCCGAGTAAATGTTTAGGTTTATCGGCAGGTAGAATCTGGTTAACCCATCTAATAATTTCACCCAAGCGCGACTTTTCAAGAGCACCGCCAATTCCATATCCGTCAAACGGCAGTTCTGACATGAATTCAGCCGTATATTCACGTAAATCCTGGAAATTTGCGCCCTGTAGCACGCCAAATAATGCTTGGTACGGTTTGGTTTCGTCTAGTTTACGCAGTCGCTTAATCTCATCTAGGCTGCGTCTAGCCCACGGGTGGGTGCGCTCGTTCAGGGACTGTTTTTGGTATTCATAACTGTCGTGAAGCGATGTTAACTCGTCGAATGCGAAAATAATATCGGCTCCAATTGAGTACTGAACCTGCATCGAGTGTTCGGGAGTAAATCGATGCATACTGCCGTCTAAGTGGGATTTAAAGTTTACTCCGTCGTTATCAACGAAAGCGCGACGTGTTTTTTCGGGAGCGATTGCATCATTTGCGTTCATGACACCATTCATATCTAACACCTTTTTATAGCCACTACCGAGTGACAAAACCTGAAAGCCGCCCGAATCTGTAAACGTTGGGCCGTTCCAGTTCATAAATTTAGCAAGTCCGCCGGCATTTTCGATTAGTTTATGGCCGGGCTGCAGATACAAATGGTAGGCGTTGGCTAGGACTGCTTGGGCATGAACTGCCTTTACTTGCTCTGGGACCATGGCTTTGACAGCGGCTTTTGTGCCCACGACAATAAAAGCTGGAGTTTTAATATCACCGTGCGGAGTATGAATTATTCCTGTTCGGGCAAGTGATTCGCCGCCCAAGCTAGACGTAACAATGAATGAAAATTGTTTATTGGTCACAACTGAGCTATTTTAACTGTTTCGGGCTCGTTACGCTAGTTACCAAGGTTTGGACACATAGGCGTTACCCTTGATGTAGAACCTCCTCAGCGAATCTTTTGCTTTGCTAATCCCTATCCTAGTAGTAGTGATGATTTCTGATTCGGGTAAGTGTAATTTAGGGATTAATCTGAATGGATTAGTCGTTAAATCGTGTCCACTCATTCGCATGTCAATATCTAGCGCTTGGCATAGTTTAGCTGGGCCATTTGATACATTCAATCCACCGATACCCTTCCTGTTTGCGTCCATAATTGATTCGCCAATTAATGGTTCGACTGCTCGTATTAATACTCCCGATCCATAGCCTGCGTTACCCGTCACAATGTTGCAACAATAGTGCATTCCATATGTAAAATAGACATATAGATGCCCAAAATCGCCATACATTACACTGTTTCGTTTAGTTTTGCCGCCAAACGCGTGGCTAGCTAGGTCGTCCTGGTCGTAACTTTCGGTTTCAACGATGCGTACCTTGATGATTTTACCTTTTATAATTCGTTCTAGTTCGCAACCCAGCATCGCCTTGGCGACTGTATTGACGTCGTCATTTAAAAAGTTTAAATTATTTGGATTAATTTTGTTCATCTAACTAAGGCTACAGGTGTGTCCGACCATGCTTTAGGGCACGCGCCATCCAGATTAGTTCGTTATAGGCGTTTTGAATATTTTTATCAATTTGGCTTTTTTTACTTTGCACTGGTTGATTACGTTCGTCGAATAAATCTTGGATATATGGGAAATAGACATTTGCTCGCACGCTCACTAACCCCATTTTACGCACTGATAGTGACAAAGCTTCGACAGCACGCACACCACCCCAGTTACCACTGCTTGCTCCGGCGATTGCAACTGGTTTGTGGAAATAGTTTTCATATTCACTATCTAGCATGCGTTTTAGACTGCCGGGGAAGCTATGGTTGTATTCGGGTGTAACAATAAAGAATGCGTCTGCGCGGGCGGTTATGTTGCTGTAGCGAGGGTCTTTACCTTCGGTATCGATTCCGTCGGTTGGAAAGTCAAAATCTTTGGGATCAACGAAAATAATTTGAACATTTGGTAATCCTGTGCCGAATTCAGCGATGTATCTGGCGGCACGAATGGATTTGCGCTGGTCTCTGGTAGTTCCGGCGATAACAGCAATAGTTAATGATTCATTCATTGTGGCTCCCCTGTCTGGTTCACAGTATACCAGTATCATATTGCTTACGCTATCAAATACCTATACACTAAATGTATAAATAAGGAATATTTTAGATGTCAAAAAAGATTATTATTCTAAGTATTGTCGCATTCATCGTTGTTGTTGGTGCCGCTATAGGAACTTTATGGTTTATCAACAATAACCCTTGGGCTACGAACACGAAGGCCGACCCTACCGCTGTAGTACCAGATCTAACCGAAGATTATGGTGCTTGCAATATGCTAACCAAAGACCAGATCGTATCTGCGTTGGGATCAAGCGCTAACAATCTAGGTGACGCCTATAATTCTGGCCGTATATTTAGCCAGGGTGACACCAAATCGCAGTTTTGCCGATTTAGCCTGGGAGATAGCGCAGAAACAAATAATTTTAAATCTGAAGTTACAATTTATGCAGAGCAGCATTTTATTGACGATGCCACCAAAGCATTTAATGATGACACCACAGTAACTAAAGTTGCAGTTAACGGTAATGATGGGTTTTTCTATATAAAGAAAGATGAACTACAAAAGACTGAGCGTTTTGAATTGACGTTTTATAAGGGTATGAATCAATACACATTCACACTTACTCAACCGTTAGATTCAACTATGTTTAACGAATCTTCGGCCAAAACCGCACTTACCACTCTAGCAGGTGAAGCCAAGCTAACTCAGTAAGTTATTTACTTCTAAATACTGCACGTACTGTTAGTAGGGTCAGCAAGAGCTGTATCGCAAACAGATATATTACGAACGCAGCGTGTTCAAAGTTAAAGCTATGGATCGCTAGTATTCCGATACCAAACCCAACCGTGCTAATTAAATACGCAATCCAACTTTCTGTTTCGGGGTGTTTGATTGATTTTAATATCGTAGGTATGCCCGCTAGTAAGTCAGCGACTAACACCAATAGGATTGCCATATTCGGGTCACTTGTGATGAACCACAGTGCAACTCCAGTCAGCGCGGCAACCATTAGGATGTAATCAAGTGGTTTTGATTTCCAGTATGCTTTTTTGTTAAGAAACGACGCGGCAACAATCAAGAGTGGTGTAAATCCGGCTGCAAAACTTATCCAAGACAGGCCCTCGACTCCCTGGACGCGTTGTGCGACAAATATAATCATCGGCATAACACCCCAAAGCAACCAACTAACGCGATTGGGTTTAGATTTGCCAACGATTGTTTCGTATAGATAGTATAGACCTCCAAATGAGGCAATAACAGCACCAATAATCGCGAAATATTCAGGAATCATTCTGCTCAGTATAGCAGTACTTAATACTTGGCTGTTAGAAATCTTAATAAATCTAGAGTATAGTAAAGGTTATGAATAAAGACGAAGCACGCAAACGACTTGATGCACTTCATTCTAAATTACTCGAAGATATTTTGTATACCGAACTGATAAATGAAGACAGAGGTTTCGTCGAGCACAACCTGCACATCATCGAACAAGAGTCCGGTGAAAAATGGAACGAAGACGTCGCTAAGCGTCGCGTTGAACTGCTGGAAAGCACTGCCCTATTCCCACCTAAAGTTACAGAAGACTAATACCCTCAGTACGCTATAATATACACAATAGACTATCTAAATGTATTGGCGGAACCATTAGTATAATCCAAAAGTTACGTGACAGTAGAACATCCGAAATGGCCCGTCGGTTAATTAATGACGAGACGATTAGCGGAAAACTTGTCATAGTTATGGCGGTTATTGCGCTAATTGCAGTCAACTCTCCCCTGCAGAACATCTTTGTCTCATTTTGGCACACTACGTTCACCGTAGGTTTCCCTGGACTTAATTTATCGATGGATATCAAAGACTGGATTAACGAAGGTTTGATGACGTTCTTCTTCTTGGTTGTTGGGCTCGAGATTAAACGTGAGATTGCTAGCGGCGAACTGCGAAAGTTTAAGACCGCAATACTACCAATCACCGCAGCGATCGGTGGCATGATTGTGCCGGCCACAATCTTCGTAGCGCTAAACATTAACTCTCCGGATACGATACACGGCTGGGCGATACCAGTAGCAACGGACATAGCGCTAGCGATTAGCGTTCTGGCGCTAGTTGGGCGTGGCCTACCCTCACAGGTCAGGATGTTCCTACTTACTTTAGCGATCGTTGATGATATTGGTGCGATTATAATTGTTGCAGTATTTTATGGTAGTGGATTTAACCTAGTTGGACTATTTGCATCTATTGCGATTGCCGGTGTATTAATAGTAATTCGTAAACGCAAATGGCTTAGCTTGCCACTGTTTGCAGTCATGGGAGTCTTGTTGTGGCTAGCGGTCAGGCATATGGGGATTGAAGCAAGCATTACAGGAGCGATGTTAGGCTTCCTAGCTCCCGTAGTTAGTCATGCGGGCGGCGATAAAGGCCTAGCCGAGCGACTCGAGAAAGTCATGATTCCATTTGCGACGCTCATAGTTATACCGATATTTGTACTTGCTAATGCGGGGGTTAATGTCCTCACTACGACTATCACTAACTCAACAGTCAGCCTGGGACTTGGGATAATTATTGGTTTGGTTGTTGGCAAGGTTGTTGGCGTAGTTGGAGTATCGTGGATATTAGTTAAAACCAAGGCCTCCAGGTTGCCGACTGGCACAGCCTGGCGACACATCATCGGCGTTGGATTCATTGCCGGTATTGGATTTACATTGTCGATATTCGTATCAGACTTATCGTTTGGTGGTGATTTAATGCTAGCTGACTTTGCCAAACAAAGCGTCTTTGTCGGTTCGATAATTAGCGCCGGCATCGGAATTATGATTTTGAGAAGCACTAAAAAACGCAATAATTAGATTAATTACACTAACCATAGCAAAAAGCCTTCCAGACAGAGACTAACCCTATTATTCTTGTATCCAACGATTTATTACTACATGCTTTCAGCTGTGATTAGATTATACAGCGTAGGACTAATTGATTTTAGGTAATTGCCACTCGGCTCAAGATATTTAATTTCTTCGCGCCAGTTATTTTTAGAAAGTCGATGGCCAAGCAGTCGCATGTTTAATTCACTTACGTCCTCGGTTGATTTTGGATAATCCTCCCATTCAAGCATGTCCGGGGTTAGGAAGGCGTCGACGGCGCTTTTTGGGTATCCGAGAAGCAACCCTGCTTCGTGATGATTATTGGTAATATCATCAAATACACGCTTCAAATCATCCACCGTTTTTTTATCTTTAGATATATAGATACGCATAACCTCCTGGGCGTGAGGGTATGGTTTGCCAGAAACGTTTTCCATAACCTCTATTGTAGTTGTGTACTGTAGCTTCAGCTTATTTAATACGTGATCTAAATCAGTCAGTGTAGATTCTGGTATGTGCACAACATCCCCTGGTAGATGAAAAATATCTCCTTGCAGTACAACTGCTGCCGATGGCTTTAGATCTGCTTGTACAAGTAATATACTTGCCTTATCATCAGGAATCATTCCGGGTAGATTTTCAATTATTCTTACAATGTCGTTCATAGTTTAAGCAGTCCCTTAGTTAACATTGAATATCTATATAGTGCATTGCATTAATCATAGCAAAAAGCCTCCAAAACAAAGACTTTTGCTATTTTGCTTATGTTTGGCAGCCTTTAGTCGATGAGCTTAGAACGTATAATGGCGTACGTAAAGAGTCGAGCATTGAATTATTACGTTGTTTAGACTAACTTAAGTATATGAGTAAAGTAGATCAATGGTTGACTGGCATAGATAGAATCTACAGGGTGGCAGCCGTAATACTGTTTATCTTAGGGCTTGTAGCTGTTTACGCTATGAACGCACCGAAAGATAGCTATACCTACACGAGTACGCTTGGCTTTCTGGTAACAATTCCCGGAGAATCATTCAATCCGATTGGTTTTATTTTTGGGTTTTTTATCTGGGGTGTCATAGTTTTTGTTGCATATCTGATAATTTTCTTTATTACGTCATACATCGTTAATGGTTTCAGGAGGCGCTAGTGTTGTTTTATAACAAAATTGGAGACATAATCACGAGCCAATCGATGCAAGAGGCATTAAACTTTGCACAGCTAATGGGTATCGGTATATTTCTTTTTCCAATTATCGTTTTTATCTTATGGCTTTACTTTGGATTCGGTAACTTAACAAGACTAACGGACATAAAATATAAACTTGACGAGCTTTTGTATACCCTTAAGGATATGAATAGCGATAACACTAAACCATCCAATGAAGCTGCTTCGAAAGTACCATCCGACGCATTAGAGAACGTAGATGATAAATTACAAACAGAGAATACGGTAAAGAAAAGTAGAAACGAAGCTGTAAGAATTGCCACGTACAGCATTGCTGAAGATATTAAAAAATTAAAGAAACCAAGCTCGTTATTTATAGTTTTACTTATTTCATTTTTCTTAGTATGCGTAACGATAATTGGTATCACATTAGCGACACATGCTTGATAGAATAGCCTTTAGTCGATGAGCTTAGAACACTCTCAGTGGCTATTGGTACATCTTACTGCACAAAGCTTTCTCTTGAGTTGCCGTTTGATTAATGTTGTTAAAGACAGTCGCGTCACCATGATAAATTACGTTACCATCTGAATCTTTTGTCTCATAGTTTGAATTAATCTCTAAATCTGAATTCCTTTTATCGTCAGCTTCTTTAGTGCACTTTAAATAATTTAGGCTATTTGAAAGATCTGTTTGTGCTTTTAGCTCATCAGCTTTTTTTGCATCATCTATCTTAGTCTGTTCCTTTTGCTTCTCTAGCTCTAGCTCCTGGCTTTTTATCGATACATTTAACTGGTTTATGTAAACAAGTGAACCAGCCATAACAAGTCCTATAAGCACAATTGTGCTCGCAATGATTAATGTATTTTTATTCATAGTATGTTAATAATATGTCATAACAATACCTTATTGTCAATAACCTAGTAGCAATTGTCTAGAACAAAATTCGGTTACGTCATTTATTTAATGTATTTTTGATAATATCCCACTTATCCAGAAATACTTGAGTAGATATCGACTCGACATACTCTATGTCATGTAGTCGAGATAGCTCAGGTGAAACATTTCGGGTTATGTCTACGGCTGCATTATCATCTTGAAAGCCAATTCCAGGCTTAAAGGCAGTTACGGTTGTACCTGGACGTCTTTTTTCTAATAATCTATACTTCGAGAAGTTTGCCGGTATATGGTTCGAATACTTCTCAAGAGAAACTATTATAGCGAGTTTTGAGAATACTCCCGAAACGAACACCGCAGAGTGTTTATTGTAAGAATCTATACCCATCGGGAGATCTCCGTGATTCTGGTCTATACTTTCGATTCTGGCAATAGCCAAAATTAATTGATGTCTTATCTCTCCCAGGTCATCAAGAACCCTTGATCGTAAGGTCCTTCCGTCTGAGAAGCCTGTCACCCCATTTCTCATTTGCCAAAACATACCCTCAAATTTCCACATCCAACGAATTAATATTTCAGCCTGATAATCGGTTATCCCCAATCCGGCTTCGATCTTATCGAATATACCCCTGACTGGCCCCTCTAACTTATTGCCGAACAAATCATTACATTTCGTACATATCGGTATTTTTGCACTTAACGCCGGTATCATTCTATCGGATAACCAAGTCACTCGTGTATTATTAGTGTTTGTTCGGAGAATAAGCCATACGGGTGTGACGTGTTCCTTATTAAATTTTTCGCCGCTTGCAAGGATAGATGCCTTAGGTCTTCCGCAACCGATACAAGTATGTTTTAGGTGCGAAATATTCACGATATTTAACCCTCCTAGCCCTTTAATCTGTAGACATTAATAAATGCCTTACTGTACTTCATCAAGTATTGTTCAATTTTAAAGACAACTTCTTTCATAACTTTAAGCTCAACCCCTGTAGCACATAAAACTTGTCCACCAATCGTTGTACTAAATGGAGTGAATTTAACCCATATTCCCGGTGCGCATCGAATTTCAAAATTACTACTGCCCTTAATTCCTTTAGGTAAAAACTTCACGCTTTCTATATGAATAATTATACATTAATTTGGCAGGGACGCGTGTCCAACGCTTTGATGATATAACAATCCACTTCGTTTCTTGTTCTACCACCAACTAAATACTGTACAAATCACTGATTTGACAGTATTCGAACCACGATCTTCGCATCTTGCTAAGGCAATCCGCAGATCGTGTTTCAATTCTACGAATCTCTGCAAGAAAATAGAGCCTGCTTAGGTGCAGACTCAATTTTCTTGGCAGGGGCACGTGGAATCGAACCACGATCTAAGGTTTTGGAGACCTTTATATTAGCCGTTATACTATGCCCCTAAATTGTTAACTCTACGTAGCAGTGCTTTTGTGGCTGATCTGCTTCTTTTTAGCGTTGATTCGCGTGTTCTTGCTAATGTCTCGCTATCGTACGCTTCATAATAACGTAATACCAGCGGTAAATGGTGTTTTGTCGCTTGAACCATTCCATTGCTGTGTTCTGCGAATCTTCTTTTCAAGTCTGACGTATATCCATAATAGTGCCACTTACCATCACTAGACTCGAGCAAATAGACATACCACATGTGCTAATTATCGTGGAATCGTCCGTAGCTTGCAAGCTACGGACTGGAGACCTTTATATTAGCCGTTATTAGTCCGTGCCCTGTAGGGCATCGGATACTATGCCCCTAAATGTTCGAAATGAACCTCATTATTGTACCAGATGACAGGCGAGGCAACAACGACATGAACAATCTGTTTGTAAAGAGTTGTAAAAGCATAAGCGTGGAGCTATAATCTAGCTTAGAAACACGTGTAAATCCAAAAGGAGTGGCCGGTTAGTCGAAACAGACTATTCGTTAACAGAGTAATGAATATATTAATGCTCGGGTGGGAGCTTCCTCCTCATAACAGCGGTGGACTAGGGGTAGCATGCTATCATATGTCAAAAGCTTTGGCGCTAGCGGGTGCTAAAATTGACTTTGTCGTCCCCTATTCTGCTGAGCACGATATAGACTTTATGACTATTCATAGCGCCACCAAGCTAACACCGTTAGAGAGATACGGACTAGGTGCCTATGACAGCAAGACCGTTATCAACAAGGCTTTGTCGGCCGCCGACATCAATAACCTCAAAGATATGCGTGGCGTTCAGAAACGCTATGTACGTTATGTCGAGCGATGGGTGAAAAAACACCGACCAGATGCAATTCACGCACATGATTGGTTAACAATGGAAGCTGGTATGCGCGCCAAAGAGTTAACTGACGCGCCATTGATTGTTCATGTCCACGCTACCGAATTTGACCGTTCCGGAACCGAGAATGGTAATCCGTTAGTACACGAGATTGAATACCAAGGGTTAATGATGGCCGATCGCATTATCGCTGTCAGTAACATTACCAAAAGTATAATAATGCAAAAATATAACATTCCCGAATCTAAAATTGAGGTAGTCCATAACGCCATCGACGTCGCTAGCTTTAATGACGGATACGTCTACGACCATCGGACTTACCGCTATTTAGAGGCCTTAAAGTTAGAGGGATTCACAATCGTTACAACTATTACCCGCTTTACAATTCAAAAGGGTTTGCCTCAATTTATTCGTGCCGCCGCTAGAGCTAGTGAAAAATATGATAAACTAGCCTTCTTGCTGGCTGGTGACGGTGAGCAGCGGGATGAGTTAATCGAACTGGCTGCAGACCTAGGTATTTCAGACAAGGTATTTTTCACTGGGTTTGTCAGAGGTAAGCAGTGGCGCGATGCCTATAGTGTGTCAGACATTTTTGTCATGAGTTCAGTCAGTGAACCATTTGGTTTAACGGCACTTGAAGCTGCCCATCACGATAATGCACTGATCATTACTCGCCAATCTGGTGTTGGCGAGGTGTTAAACAGTATATTTAGATACGATTTTTGGGATGTCGACGTTCTGGCAGACCAGATTGTTGGTATTGCAACATCCGATGCGCTGAAAAATGAGCTTAAAAATAACGTGCTCCACGAATATATTAAGATTTCATGGCGGGATGTGGCCGATAAATGCCTTAAAATTTATGAATCTATCAAAAGTGGAGTTACGGCATGAGTAGTCGCGGTATAGTCTTGTACCTACATGTCCATCAGCCGTTTAGGGTTCGTAAATATTCAGTTTTTGACACTGCGGTGAATCATGACTACTTCAACGAACAAGATTATGGAACTGAACGTAACAACGAAATGGTTTTCCGTAAAGTTGCCGACAAATCATATCGACCGATGAATGCACTCTTGCAACAAATGTTAGATACTCATCCAGATTTCAAGGTATCGCTGAGCATTAGTGGAACTCTGATCGAACAGGCCGAGGCTTGGGCGCCAGATGTGCTGGACAGCTTTAAGAGACTAGTTGATACTGGTCGGGTTGAAATTGTAGCTGAAACGTACTATCACTCCCTTGCATTTTTCTATAGTCGGCGCGAGTTTGAAAACCAGGTCGAGATGCATAAAGCCAAAATTCGTGAAGTATTCGGAGTTGAGACTAAAGTTTTTCGTAATACCGAGCTTGCTTACAACAATGACCTAGCAAAGTGGGCCGATAATTATGGGTTCAAGGGAATATTAGCAGAAGGCTGGGATCCAATACTGGGTTGGCGCAGCCCTAATTTTGTTTATAAACCGCCTGAAACTAATAATATTTCTCTACTTCTTAAAAACTATCGACTCAGCGACGACCTGGCGTTTAGATTTGGTAACAAAGAGTGGCCAGAATATCCGTTAACAGTTGATAAATATAACGACTGGACAAACGCTTCGATTGCAGATCAGCCCCTCATTAATCTGTTCATGGATTACGAGACTTTTGGTGAACATCAATGGGAAGATACTGGAATCTTTAATTTCTTTGAGTCGTTCATTGGTAAATGGCTAGAGGGTCCAGAAAACACGTTTTATACAGTTTCTGAGGCCGTTGAAACTCACAAACCCGTTGATGAGGTTAGTATGCCTAATACCGTTACATGGGCTGATACAGAGCGTGATTTGACCGCGTGGCTAGGTAATAACATGCAACAAGAGGCCCTTCGCAACCTATATAACATGGAAAATGACATATTGCGCACAGGTGACATTGATTTAATTGCTGATTGGCGCAAGCTACAGACTTCTGACCATGTTTATTATATGTGTACCAAGTGGTTTAATGACGGGGATGTCCATGCTTACTTCAGTCCGTACGAGTCCCCTTACGATGCGTTTTTGTATTACATGAACGCGATACGAGATGTTCGATTTAGATTACATAATGACCATAAAACTGGAGGTTTAAATGGCTAGGCCAATAGTTCTCAGCAACGGTGAGTTGCATGTTGGACTTAATAATTTTGGGATGGTTCATGACTTTTATTTCCCATATGTAGGTTTCGAAAACCATGTGGCTGGCCCAGACATACGTCACCATGTTGGTATTTGGATTGATGGTCAACTGAGCTGGTTAGATAACTCCGGCGAGTGGACGTTTTCGTTTAGATATCCGCATAGTGCATTAATTGGACATACTTTGGCTAAAAACGAAAGAATGGGAATAATCCTAGAGTTCGATGATTTTGTTGACGCACACATAAGTGTGTTTCTTAGAAATATTCATGTCATAAACCTACGTGATGACGAACGTAAAATTAGGCTATTCATGCACCAGGCCTTCGCTATCGGTGATTCACGCAGCAACACAGACACAGCCCAGTACTTACCAGATAGCGACGCCATATTACACTACCGCGGTCGACGAGCCTTCGTGATTTCAGGTAGTTATAACGAAGAGCCGTTTGACCAACATACGATTGGTTTGTTTGGAATTGAAGGCCGAGAAGGTACATTTCGAGATGCAGACGACGGCGAGTTAAGCGAAAGTAACGTCGAGCACGGCCGAGTTGATTCGACGATACGATTTTGCCTGACTGTACCCGGTAAAAGTTCAGAGCGCGTTCATTATTGGATTGCCGCCGGAACCTCTATTCGTGAAGCTCTGTATGTTCATAAACAAGTCCAAGATGACGGTCTACTAGAACACCTGCGTCGAACAGCCGATTGGTGGCACAAATGGTTGGAACCAGCCTGTGAAATTATGGATAAGATCCCGTCTGACTATCGTACAACGTTCTTGCAAAGTGTGATGATAATCAAGTCTCAAATCGATAAACACGGTGCCATTATGGCTAGTACTGATACAGCAATGTTGAACTATTCGCGCGATGCCTACGCCTACAGTTGGCCAAGGGACGGCGCATACGTAATTTGGCCACTAATTCGTATGGGTTATCGCGACGAAGCGCATAGGTTTTTTGAATTTAGCAGACGTGGTATGCACCCAAGTGGCTATATTATGCATAAATACCGAGCTGACGGTGCGTTAGGTAGTAGCTGGCATCCGTACATACAACCTAGTGGTATAGTTTCGCCGCCGATTCAAGAGGACGAAACAGCGCTAGTAGTGTTCATGTTCGCACAGTTTTACAATAAACACCCTGAACCGGCGTTACTAAAAGAGTTTTATACTAGTTTTATTGTTCCTATGGCAGATTTTATGACTGGATTCATAGAAGACGTAACTGGGCTACCTAAGCCTTCGTATGACCTGTGGGAGCAAACCTTCCTAACGTCAACATACACGACCGCTGTAACTCAAGCGGCCCTAAGGGCGGCCTCTGACCTTGCATCTGCGGCAGATGACCAGGATAACGCCGTAAAGTGGCGTACAGCCGCTGATGACATACAAATTGCCGCCCAAAAACACCTATATAACCAGAAGCGTAAGTCATTTTATCGAGGACTAAATGTTTATGACGGTAAAATTGAGCTGGACTCGGTCATCGATTCGTCAGCTGTAATGGGTGCATACATGTTTGGGCTATTCGCCCCAGATAGTGAAGAGATGACATCTGCCATTGAAACCCACCTGGAGTTATTTGGAATAAACCAGGGCGCGCCAGGACTTCCTAGATACGAAGATGATGATTATAGGCGTGCAAATTCCGAGGTAACCGGCAACTATTGGTTTATTTCTTCTCTTTGGCTGGCTCAATACTATGTAGATACAGATCAAAACGACAAAGCGAAAAAAATTTTGGACTGGACCAAGACAAACTCGCTGAGCACAGGCATAATGGCCGAACAACTTGACCCTATCACCCAAGTGATTGTATCCCCTGCTCCTTTAACTTGGACTCACGCCGAATACGTAGCAACTATTTTGGATATGGTGTCAGAGGTTTAGATCATGGCCTATAATTTTAAACAAAACTTCGACAACCTAAGAGGAAGGGTTAGGCCTTCTAAGTCCAATTTGCGTACTGATAAGCGTGTAATATCTAAGTTTACGCAAAAAATGGGGTTTGTTTATTTTGGATCAGTTAATCAACATTATGATGATCACCGAATTGTACGTGGATTCAGCGTGTCATCAACCCATAACGACAACCACTATTCTGTCGGATCGATTGATGGTTATGACGTTACCCTAGTAGATAGAAGCGATACAACCAAAGATATAGACGGTAAAAAGATTTCATATAACCTGATGATTGTAGAAATAGACCTACATACCGTCAAAGACATTCCGCATATATTTATTAGCGCCAAAAATCACGACCCCAAACCTTATATAAACCTATTTAGGACTTTTCCGGCGTTAAAAGAGGTCGAAATGGGTACTTTTGAATCATATGGCCCAGAGTTTACTAGCCGTTATGAAATATATGCCAAACCCACTCAGGCAATTGAGGTTGAGCGATTGTTTCCAGCCACATCAGCTCGTGTAATTGGGGCGCATTTCTGGCCGTTTTCGGCTGAAATTCACGAGCGAACTGTCTATATGTACGCTGACAACGAACGAGTTACTTTAAATATGTTAAATGCCTTAATCGAAAACGGTGTCTGGCTAGCCAAACACCTTGATCTGCAAGCTGAACTAGTCTAATTGGCACTTGGAAGGTGGCTATTGGCTAATGGCTATATTCCCTACGCCATATTCCAATAGCCGTCAGCGTAGCTGACTACCCCTTGCGAGGTTTAATTTCGTTACGACCAAGGCTTTTTTTGGTCTCGACGTATAGCGCGTGAGTACGAGCAATTGGATCATATTTCTTGAGAGAAATCTTTTCGGTGGTGTTCTGAGTATTTTTGGTCGTGTAATAACTACGGTGACCGCTAATTTCGCTCACTAAACCTACTAATTTGCGCTTTGTATTCTTTTTTGCCATAAATTTCCTTAAATATTGGTATAACTATCAGGGGTAAATTATAACAAAAATACACCCTTCTATCAAGTGGTCTAGCGGAAGTTGGTAAATCCAACCGGAAAGTCAAAGTCATGAGACCGAACTAATTGCATTGCTTTTTGCAAATCGTCTTTGCTGCTACTAGTAACTCTAACCTCTTCACCCTGGATCTGAGTTTTAACTTTTGGAGCGTTGTCTCGCAAAAGTTTAGTGATTTGCTTTGCTTTGTCTTGGTCGAGACCGGCGATGAACTTGATCTCTTTGGTAGCTCGTAAATTGCTTTCAACCACAGGGTCGGTTAAATCTAGCACCTTACTGCTTTGCTCACGTCCTGCTAGGCGCTTACGGATAATATCGATAATACTGTCAATTTGCCACTCATTAGCGCCAATAACCTTAAAGCCGACCTTATCAGTCATCCAATCAACTTCTGCGGGAGTGCCCTTGAAATCATAGCGATTTGCTAATTCTTTTTGGACGCCTGCAAAAACGTTGTTCATCTCAGCCTTGTCGTAATCTGACACTATGTCAAAACTAAATGTTGCCATGTCTCTAGTATACCATTTAAGTAGAAATAACACCTGTAATGTGATAAAATCTATCGAGTGTGGTCATTTTTATGTCGCGTAAAATTAATATGCGCATACGCTCGTTAAAAATTAAGAGTTGAATATATATTAAGGTATATGTACGAGATTATATGCCGCGATAGCTCAGTTGGTAGAGCGCATCCATGGTAAGGATGAGGTCCTGGGTTCAAATCCCAGTCGTGGCTCCAGTTTTACCTTGATAAGCATACAGTTATCAGATAAAATAACATAGTGCATTTGATAGAGCGCACGTAACCATGCCGCCTTAGCTCAGTTGGTTAGAGCACCGCTTTTGTAAAGCGGGGGTCCTCGGTTCGAATCCGAGAGGCGGCTCCAAGTGTTGTTGTAGCCCAAAACAAAATTTTAAACCAAGAACTTGTTCTGTTTGATATTTTGAGAGGAGAAACAACGTAGAGACGATGCTTTTACTGCTTGCAGTGAAACGAGTACTCTGAAGTGAGTTTCGACGAGCTGGAATCGTGTAGTGGCAATCACAGGAGACTGTAAATCTCCCGCCGTAAGGCTTCGTAGGTTCGAGTCCTACTTCCAGCACCAAAGTAATAACACCTGTCGAAAGATGGGTGTTATTACTTTGATGCTGTTTGCTTGATTCGAACCTACGAAGTGTTTTGCAAGGCAAAACTTCGTAGGTTCGGCGAAGAGCAGTGAAATAAAAACGTGTTTACATGTTTTTATGAACAAACGAAGGAGGCTTTAGCAGATGTCCTACTTCCACATATTTTTACAAGCAATGGAAGAGTAATCTCTGATTGCGATGTCCTACTTCTTTGAACCTAACGAAGCGCGATATTGAATCAACACGCTTGCAATACCGCCAATAAAAAGTTTGGCTTTGTCTTCTTGTTTGCAGGCCTCAGATATTAATTCATCCCAATCATCTGCAAAAGTTACATGAAAGGGTACCATCCACTCTTCCATATTTTGATAGCTTCTCTTCCCCTCGGGAATATCTAATATAACGCTATCAACTGACGCTAGACCAACCTGATTGCCAAGATTAATCGTTGGTGCGTGTATTTCAGCGCGTGCAGGGGTGTCTCCGTCAGCCTTCACAAAGACAAAAGTGTCTGGAGTTAAATCTTCCCATGCGCGTACCCACATTTGATCGATACCCTGTCTCGGGTTTCGTGTGTCATACTCTAAATCCTTGGTGGTGAATCTTGGTATCATAGCTAGTTTTGGTTGCGTTTGCAACGACTTAACGATTTTTAGCCACTGCTTGAGCCTTAGATTCCCTTCCGGAGAATTAATGTCGAGCATCTCTGGGTATATATCAGTCAATCCATCTGCGTCAAAGCCCTCAAGACCATATAGCTTGTTAATTTTACGTTCAAATTCTTGATGAGCTAGTTCGAAGCTTATTAAAGCCGCCTCATATGCATACTCTCGTTCCATGTTGTTTCCCCTGAATTATGTACGAATTATGCCAGTACTAGACAGTAAAGTCAAACTACATCACTACCCGTCGTGGCTGTCGAACTCGCTTGCCTTTACCCTGAGGGATAATCAACTTAGCAGCCTTTTCGCGCAAATTCAAAGCAAGTTCGGTTTGACCGGTTCGTTCATAGGCATCGGCCAGGATGTTCAAGGTTTGTGGTATTGGATCAAGCTCAACAGCTTTTTCGAGTGATTCAATCATTTTGCGGTCATTTCCTAGCTTTTCTTGTACTTTGGCATAGGCGATGTGCCTAGTAGCTAGGTCATTATCAAGCGCCAGGGCTTGTTCGAACGCCAGGGCAGCCTTCTCGTAGTTTTTGGTCTCGTAATAGATTAAACCAACGTTATGGAGGCTACTGGCACTAGATTCTAGCGATTGAGCTATCTCGAAACATTCAATTGCGTCTTTGTAGGCTTGTTGTTTTGCATACAGAATTCCCAAACGGTTATAGGCGCTGGCGTTGCGTTCATCGACTCGAAGAATGGTAAGTAGTGCCTTTTCGGCGCGAAGGTATTTACGGTCTTGCAAAGATTCCTGCGCAATACTCCATAACTGGTCGAGCTTTTCAGATAATTTAAGTGGCAAGTCGGCGGCAACTTCAGTGATAGTTTGACGTTGATATAGTGCCCAGGCACCGATTAACGCAATTAGTAAAAGTCCTAACATTTCCTAGATATTATAACATTGATGAGCCGAAAGAAGCGAAAATTTATTTTCAGTTCTGAGGTGATTCAGTGTTTCAGCGATACGCTATAACACAAGCCTAGTTAAACAGAGGCGAATATTACCGTTAGCTTCGATCCTTTGATAAGTATTAATCACCGAATCGATGTGCGATATTGTACTCGCCTGAGGTTTATCAACAATACTGCGCTTAATAATCTTAGCGATATCTTGCACCAGTAGTAGCGCATCTGTTCGACTATCTTTGTATTTATGTGCAATTAACAGCTTTTGATACAGCTTACCCCTTAACATTTCGCGCGCATCACGGACAACTGTGCCTCGTTTTTCAAAGTATTCATCGTCTGTTGCCAGTCGAATTAGCTCAGCTGGTAGGCCTTGGGCCATAAATAATAACTGGTTACGTCTTTTATCATCAATATTACCTAGTGAATCAATCAACTTGTTTGATTGTTGTAAAGATATTGGCAAAAAGTTCACGGCACTTACTCTAGACGTGATTGTTGGTAAAAGTTTTTGCGGTGTGTGGGTCGTTAGAATAAAAAATGTGTTTTCACCTGGCTCTTCTAGCAACTTCAAAAATGCATTTTGAGCACGCGTTGCCATACGTTCGGCGTAATCAATTATAAAAATTTGTTTAGTGAGAGTCTTGGTGCGGGTTTGTTCGTATAGCCTCCGAATAATCTCGACTCCGATTGTACCTTTATCGAGGTCAACTTTTTCTTTATACTCTGGCAAAACAATAGTTACATCAGGTGAGTTTTGCTCGGCAATGTATTTCGCAATTGTACCTAGTCCAACGCCGACCTCACCAGTAAGTAGTAGCGATTGAGGTAGCTTTGATATCACGCTGTCAAGTGATAGTTTACTTTTTGCATTTAACATCAGTTTAGTCATTATTGATTTTAACCCCTGGGAATATATCTAAAAACTCTTTTGGCATATCAGCGGTAAAGGTTCTACGCGAACTTGTTGGAATTGTAACCTCTAAACTGTAAGCATGCAAGAACAGCCTGTCGGCCGGTTTGCCATACACCCTATCGCCAAGTATCGGAGTATTTAGGTACTTCATGTGTACTCTAAGTTGATGTGTACGGCCGGTATGCGGCTGCAGTTTAACTAGGGTGTTACTATCATCATTTACTGCAACAACTTCATAATAAGTTTTGGCTGACTTGCCTTTGATGTCGACTTTAAATGTGCTTGGTGCTGATGGGTTTCGTCCAATTGGCAGATCTAAATTGGCTTTACGTGATTTCGGAATACCTTTTAGAACCGCGTAGTAGGTCTTTTTGGTTTTACGATCTGCGAATTGTTTTTGTAGTAACGTCGCTGTTTCGTCGTTGCGAGCGCCAATCATAACTCCGCTAGTATCACGATCTAACCTGTGAACTATGCCTGGTCGATTAGTGTCAGAGTTATAGTCACAGTATCGTTTAAAAAAGTCTGCAACAGTGAATTCTTCGTTAATAGCGCCCTTGCTGTGCGAAAGAACACCTACGGGTTTGTTAATAACAATTACATTATCATCAATATAAACAATTGGCAGAGTGTGTTCAGAATAGTCAGACGCTTCGGGTAGATTAACACTTATTTTGTCTGCATCTGTAATCGCACTTTTAGGCGACGTAACAACGCGGTTATTTACACTAACAAAGCCTGATTGAATATGCTTTTGCCAAACACTGCGCGAAATATCGGGAAATCGCTTAGCAAGCTCCACGTCCAGACGCTTTTTGTCGGATGTTACTGCGAACAAATAGGCTTCTTTGCCCTTAAATGGCAATCCGTAAGTTCGCGACTCGTCATTTGGATTAATGATTAACTGACCTTTAGCGGCTTTGCCGTCAGAGTGAACCTGAGACGTAATATATTCTTCGTCGTCATTCGCTTCGTCGTCCAGTAGGATATAGAAAATGTTTTTGGCAAACAAAAATGTGGCCATGGTGTTTAGAGGGCTGGGGTTTGACACTTTGATGCGTTCAATATTTCTGGGAACGTTTTCGTCACTAGCGATATCGAAGCGTCGCAATATCGCCAAGATATCATTGCTCGATATTTTAGCCATTAGTCTGCCTTGGGCCGTAATCCCACAGCTTGCTGGGCTCGAAGCAAGGTTGAGTTAGCAACTTTATTGAGGTCGCGTTCTGACTGCTCCAGCTTGGCCAGTAGCGTTTCATCCGATATCGAGTCGTACTTGGCCTGAAAGTCCGTCAAAAAGGCTGCTACGGCCTCAGAGACAACCTTTTTGAAGTCTCCGTAGCGATCCTTGCCCTCCCACTCGGCAACTACCTCGGATTGGTCGCGACCGGTTGTCATAGCTAGGATTTGCAACAAACTAGTAATACCTGGCTGAGCATCCCAGTCAAAATGGATACTAGCTAGGCTGTCGGTTGTGGCGTTCATAATCTTGGCCGCAGCGTCAGTCGGATTGTCGCGTAGGAGGACTTTGGATTTATCGTCGCTTGAACTTTTGCTCATTTTCTTGGTTGGATCAGTTAAGCTACGAATCCTAAGTCCCGCATCGCGTTTAATAAACTGTGTTTGATCTTGGGTTGCTTCTGGAATTACAAATATATCTCCGAACTTGTTATTAAACCTGATGGCAATATCACGTGTAATCTCAAGGTGTTGAAACTGGTCTTCGCCAACGGGTACGTACTTCGCTCCGTACAGCAAAATATCGGCTGCCATTAGTACTGGGTAGTTAAATAGTCCCATCGTTATACTTTCGTTTGCTTCGCCAGATTTTTCTTTGAACTGTGTCATTCGGCTCATCTCGCCAACATAGGTAAAACAATCTAATATCCAAGTTAGTTCACTGTGAGCAGGAATGTAACTTTGACGGTATAAATAAGTGTCCTTGTCATCTAGATTCAAGCCCGCCGCCACAAAATATTTTAAATTGCTAAGTGTTTGATGATACAAGACAGAGTGGTCAATTGGCGTGGTAAAACTATGCAGGTCTGGTACGAACATGTTTATTTGATACTGACCTGCGAATTCATGTTGCATTTTAACCATTGGAACAAAAGCACCTAGGTAATTAGCAAGGGTTGGTTCTTCGTTCGACCTGATGCCAGTCAAGATTACGGGTTTTGTCATATTATTGTTATTATACAGCACTGACAGAGCAGCGACTAGGCGTCACTTACGGCGTGTAGTTATTATCCAAACCATGAATAAGTTTACGGTTAAAACATAAATAGGAAACGCACCAGCTGCAAATGACCAGCTTTGGACTGCAAAAATCGTCACTACCATAGCAAGCGCGGACATCAGATATGTCGGGGCATATTCTGACCTTGGTCGTTTAATGGTTTTACGGATCGTCGGTAACCCGCTGAAAAAGTCAGCAATTATACTGATGACGATGGCTAACACCGGTTCGTCTGTCAAAAGCCATAAAATTATGCCCCCAACAGCGATTAATCCGCAAACCATATTTAAAGCATCAAGCTTTAGCCATTTAGGGTTTTTTAGCATTGCGCTAATAAATACCATCAATGGAGTAACGCCTAAAGTAAATGTGACAAGTGAAGACGGACCTACACCTGCATTTATTTCGGCTGCAAAGGCTATCATTGGTGTAATCCCCCACAGTAGCCAACTGAGGGGGTAAGGTTGAGCCTTGCCACGAATAACTGCCGATAAATATGCAAAACCGCCGATAAGCCGCAGAGCAACTGCTACAAATATAAATCCAACTGGTAACATTTTTATTTCCTTTTTGGTCTATAACTAGTCTAGCTGTTTAATAGATTAAATCAAGGCGAAATAACAAAATAACACGCTAGAACTAGCGTGTTATTAACGATCGGTACGCTAGAACTAGCGTTTCGAGAACTGTTCGCGCTTGCGAGCTGAACGTAGACCGTATTTCTTGCGTTCTTTCTCGCGTGAATCTCGTTTAAGAAATTCAGCCTTCTTTAGGGTTGTACGAAGATCAGAGAATCCAACGGTCAAAGCTTTGGCGATGGCTAGTTTAATAGCATCAACCTGACCAGCTGCACCGCCACCTTTTACAAGGATTGAGATGTCGAAATCTTTTTGTTTGTTAACAAGTGCTAGTGGGTCTGTTATTTCAGCCATAAATGTCTTGTTTTCGTTAAGATATTCGTTTGCAGGCTTGTCATTAATCGTAACTTTACCCTTACCTGGGTACAAGCGAGCCCGTGCAGTTGCGCTTTTACGTCGGCCTAGACCGTATAAATATTTAGGTTCAGCCATATTATTTAACCTCTACTTTCTCAGGAGTTTGTGCCGTGTGGGTGTGATCTTCGCCAGCGAACACACGGAGGCGTCCTAGGCGGTCAGCCGCAAGCTTGTTACGTGGAATCATACCTTTTACAGCTGCTTCAATGATGCGCTCAGGGAATTTCTCGCGAACCTCGGCCAAGCTAGCATCTGATATACCACCAGGGAAACCACTGTGACGATAATACTTTTTGGCAATTTCTTTATTGCCAGTTACGACAACCTTGGCGGCGTTAGTCACTACAACATAGTCACCACCGTCGATATGAGGCGTGTAAGTAGGCTTGTATTTGCCAATTAAATGTTTAGCAATGACGGTTGCAACACGTCCTAGTGGTGCAGTTGAGGCATCAATCAGAATCCAACGACGAGTTACCTCGGTTGGCTTTTGGGTGTAAGTTTTTTTTATAAAGACCATTATACTTTAACCTCTTCTTTCGCAGGTGTCGCAGCAACTTTATCGGTTAGCTTATCGACAAATGCAATTGTTGCCATTTGAGCACCATCACCAACACGAAGTCGAGTTCGCTCAACACGTACGTGTCCGCTAGTTCGGCCTTTAAGTTGTGGCGCGATCTCGTCAACCAGTTTGAAGGCAGCTTCCTGAGTAGATAGTGCTGCAATTACGCGTCGACGATTAGCTAAATCACCTTTTTTGGCTTTGGTGATAACCTTTTCAATATAGCGCACTAGTTCTTTGGCTTTAGGCAAAGTCGTTTCGATTTTGCCATGCATCACCAGACTAGTTGCTAGCCCCTTTACTAACGCTAAACGTTGATCGCGCTCGCGACTCAGTTTGCGTCCTACATATCCGTGTCGATGCATATTATAGTTCCAATTCTGCCAATTTATCTTTAACTTCATCAAGCGCTTTTGATCCAAAGCCCTTAAGTTCACGAAGGTCTTGTTCGCTTAGCGTTACAAGATCATGAACTGTTCGGATTTCGTTATTAATCAAAGCGTTTGCTGTGCGTGCAGTCAGATTTAGCTCTTCAATTGAGGTATTTAATTCGTTAGTCTCATCTTCATCGTCTTGACCTAGTGCTGGTGCAGCCTCGATAACAGTCGATCCAGCTAGGGCTGTGTATTGGTTAACCAAGATAGCAGCTGCTTCTTCGAATGCTTCGCGAGGTGTTAGTGAACCATCAGTCTCAACAGTCAGTAATAACTTATCAAGGTTAGTTTCTTGGCCAACACGAGTGTTGTCAACTTTGTAGCGAACGCGAATTACTGGGCTAAAGATTGCATCGACTGCAATCATGTCGCTGTGTAGGCGCTTAACGCTAGACTCATCGATGGTTCGGTAACCGCGACCTGATTCGACAACAAAGTCCATAACAACTGATTTTTTTGGATCATCAATCGTAGCAATAACTTGCTCTGGGTTGATAACCTCAACATCAGCAGTAGTTTTGATGTCGCCGGCAGTAACTGTACCCGCGCCTTTTTTCTCTAGGCGTAGCTCAATTGGCTCGTCGCTGTGAACTTTCAGACGAATGTTTTTGACATTTAACATAATGTCGACGACGTCTTCTTTGATGCCTGCAACGGTTGCAAATTCGTGACTTGCACCTTCGATTTTGAATGCAACAACAGCACCACCTTCAATACTAGATAGAAGTACACGACGAAGGCTGTTGCCTAGCGTGTTACCGTAACCGGCGTGAAGTGGCTCGACTGCGAATGTAGCAATGGTACTGCTAATCTCTTCGATGTTTGATAGTGCTGGATTGTGAATAACTTTTGTCATTTAAGTAGGCTCCTTACCCTTAACGTGAGTAGTACTCAACGATTAGCTGTTCATTAATATCTGGCTCAGATTCCGCTCGTTGTGGTAATCCAGTGATTGAAATCGTCATTTTCTTGTGGTCGCTTTTTAACCAACTGAGTGGTTCTTGGAAAGTATTCGTAGTTACTTCATCAAGTTCAGAAAAATATCCAGATTTTTTACTTTTGGTGCGAACGACTAATTCGTCGCCTGGTTTAAGTCGGATTGATGGAATATCAACGCGAACTCCGTTTAGCATAAAGTGTCCGTGACCAACAAGTTGCCTTGCTGCGCGTCGGCTTGTAGCAAAACCAGCTCGGTAAACAGCGTTATCAAGGCGTCGTTCGAGTAGTTGCAAAAGCAACTCACCCGGAAGAACTCCGTGGGCGCTTGAACGATCTGCTTCGTCCATTAGACGTGCGAATTGTTTTTCAAGCAAGCCGTAAGTTCGGCGAACTTTTTGCTTTTCGCGAAGTTGAGTTAGGTACAAGCTAGGCTTGCCTTGACGTCCACCGGCGTGTTGACCAGGAATGCCGGTCTTTTTTGCCATAACTTTGTGAGCTTTTGGATGTAGGGCGTAACCCTCGCGTCGACTTTGTTTAACAATAGGAGAAGTATCTCGTGCCATTTATGCTCTCCTTGCTTTCTTAGGACGAACACCACCGTGTGGAATGCCTGTCACGTCTTTGATGCTGTCGACATTAATATCGAAACTACTTAAAGTACGGATTGCTGCGTCTCGGCCAAGGCCAACGCCCTTAACAAATACGTCGACTGAATTCATACCATGAAGTGCTTTAACAGTTTCGGTTGCTTTCTCGGCTGCAACTTGGGCTGCATATGCCGTACCCTTTTTGCTGCCACGAAACCCGGTAGCGCCAGCGCTTGATGCAGCTAGGACATTACCCTTTTTATCAGTAAAAGTGACTATTGTGTTATTAAAAGTAGCTTGAACGTGCAATTGACCAGAAGGAACCGATCGTGTGCTGCGTTTCTTGCGGCTTGCAGTAGGAGTTTTGGTTGTAATTTTTTCTTCTGCCATAATCTATTCCTTTCTACGTCTTGGACGCTGCCTTCTTTTGAGTTCCACCGACGGCAATGGCGCGACCCTTACGAGTTCGTGCGTTAGTACGAGTGCGTTGTCCGTGAACTGGAAGCCCTGCTTTGTGACGTAAACCGCGGTATGCGTTAACGTCTTTGAGGCGTTTAATATTATTAGTTACCTGACGCTGTAAATCACCTTCGACGTTGTAATCGGCATCGATTACTTCGCGAATTCGTTGTTCTTCAGCCTCGGTGAGATCTTTCACCCGAGTGGTCGGCTCGACTTTAGCCGCCGCAAGGATGCTCTTGGCAAATTTTGGACCAACACCGTAGATATACGTTAGTGCGGTTTCTACTTGCTTCTCTGATGGGATTGTTCCCCCAGCGATTCGAGCCATACTTAACCCTGCCTTTGCTTATTTTTAGGTTTTTTCTTGTTGATAACCCTTAGAACACCCTTACGGCGAACTAATTTATCATCAGGACTGATTTTTTTGACACTTGCACGAACTTTCATAAGCGTACAAAAACTCCTTGTTCCTTTAATTTAATCCTTGAGGCGGAAAGTGATTCTTCCCTTACTAAGATCGTAAGGAGTCAACTCGACTTCCACCTTATCGCCTGGTACAAGACGAATGTAATGCTTGCGCATCTTACCCGAAATGTGAGCGATTATATTATGGCCATTCTCAAGTTCGACTTTAAACTGAGTATTAGGTAGTGATTCCACTACCTTACCTGTTAATTTAATGACTTCCTTTTGACTTACCATAAGTTACAATCGTTAATTATACACCACTTACAGTGTGGCGTAAAGAGGCAATATAAAGAATATACACGCTCGTTGGTCTAACCCGCGTTATTTGATTAATTCTATTATATCGTACGTAAATTATGTGTCAATATCTGGTAGGACGAAAGCAAGTATCAATTCACAGTTTTCAATTTTCAAAAAATTCACAATTCTCAGTTCACAAGATAGTGTAAAATTGAAAATTGAAAACTTACGTAGCTATTTATAGTCGTCGTAAGTAACCATTAAAGCGCGGCTATTGATCTGCCTGAGGGCTTCTAGGGCGACTGACACTACAATCAAGAGTCCGGTTCCACCAATCGACAGGTTACTGTTAGATACACCGGCGATGTTGTATAGCAAGTATTCGCCAGCGAACGGCAGTACTGCTACAAGTCCCAGAACGATTGATCCAAATAAAATCAAGCGGTTCACGGTTCGCTTCAGGTAGTTCTCGGTTTGGATGCCTGGGCGAATTCCTTCGATGAAGCCACCTTGTTTTTGTAGGTTCTCAGAGATTTCGTTCGAGTTAAAGATAATGCCTGTGTAAAAGTATGTGAACAGAATTACTAGTGCAAAATATGCAGTCGGGTATATAAAAGCCTGCAGCGTAGAGCCAGTGAAGGCGCCAGGATTAGGTGTTTGGAACCAAACGATTAGGTTATTGGCAATATCAAGTAAATTAGCATCGCCAGTTGCTTTTAGTACCTGACCAATAAACGCCGGCAGTGACAGAAAGGCTACAGCAAAGATAACTGGGATAACACCAGCCGCAATCATTTTGACAGGTAAAATACTTTTAACGCCACCGTAGCTGCTGTTACCTTGGACACGCTTGGCGTAATTGATTGTTATGACGCGTTGAGCTTCGTTGATTTTGACCAATATATATAACACCGCTAGCGCCACTAATCCTAACGATACGGCCACCCAGAACGATAATGGGTTAACTGGTATAGTAAACCAACCAAAGACGCTCAGAGCGCCAGCAGACGTGTCAAACAGCGATCCACCTATAGTTGCCATTGTCTGAGGTAGCTGGCTAATAATACCCGCAAAAATAAGTAGACTTATACCATTACCAAGCCCCTGCTCGGTCACTAGTTCACCTAGCCACATAAGCAAAATTGCGCCAGCGCTCATGGCAGTGACTGCTACGATCCATTCGATGGGTGAAGAGTTTCCTAGTAGTGTTGTGTTACCAGCTAGAACTGTTTGTCTGAGGATGTAAATAAAGGCAATCGACTGCACAACCGCTAGTGGCACAGAAATCATACGCGTCCACTGGTTAATCTTGCGACGACCAGACTCACCGTCTTTATGCAACTGTTCCATTTTTGGAATAGCCTTGGTCAAAAGCTGAGTGATAATCGAAGCCGTAATGAAAGGACTAAGTCCAACTAGAACAATCGAAAAGCTGGCTAAGGCACCACCTGATAACAGATTCAAGAACCCGCCAAAGTCAGATCCGCCGATAACACTGTTAATGACTTCCTTTAGTTGGGTCGGTTCGGCAAGTGGTACTGGAATATGAGCCAAAAATCGGTATGCGACTATTACGCCTAACAGAATGATGATACGTTTTTGCATATCACGGTTTTTAAGCGATTTTAGAATGGTTTTCCAGTTCACCGATTTACCCTCTCGTCATTTATTTGGCAACCAATCTGCGCCGTAATTCGACACAGACTAGCTAACGTGCACTATTTTTTAACAGTTTCTTCTGTATTTTTCGTACTCTTGTTCAATGGTACAGCAGTTTTTATAAAAGTTCCACCAGCTTTTAGAATAGCAGCCTGAGCACTTTTGCTAGCACCAGCCACGCGTAGATCAATGGCTTTGGTTAATTCACCGCGAGTGATGACCTTGACGGCATGAAATGGCGTATTGATATAGCCTGCTTCAAATAAAGTAGCGTTATCAACCAATTTACCCTTTAAGGCGTTTAGATTGTCTAAATATACTACCTGAGCTGGGGTGCGTAGGCTCTTAAAACCACGACCTTTCGGAACAGCTTGAACGAGGGCACGTTGTCCACCCTGAAACATTGCATGTAGCTTCTTGCCCGTACGAGCGCCCTGACCTTTAGTTCCACGACCGGCAGTCTTACCCTGTCCGGCAGCAATGCCACGTCCAACACGCTTACGTGTTTTACTGGCGCTGACGTTAAGTTCATGATACTTAGTCATATTATTTAGCCTCCTTTTTTGCAGCTGGCTTGGCGGCCTTTTTAGTTGCTGGCTTAGCTACAGGTTTTGCAGCTTCTTTCGTTTCTACTGTTTTAGCAGCCGACTTTTTAGGCGCGTTTAGCCACTCGTCTTTCGGAATAACTGACTTTAAAGCCTCGATTGTTGCATAGGCGATGTTAACTTTGTTAGTAGAACCAAGTGATTTGGTTAGCAAGTTGCGAATACCAGTCACGCCGATGATTGACCTAACAACACCGCCAGCAATAATACCGGTTCCAGGGGCTGCTGGTTTGATCATAACTTGGGCGCCCGAGAATCTAACTTCAGCGTCATGTGGGATAGTATCGCCAGACATCGCAATCGTCACCATGTGTTTTTTAGCAACATCAGTTGCTTTAGCGATGGCAGCTTGCACATCAGCACCCTTAGACACACCGATTCCAACCTTGGTTTTACGATCACCAACCACGACAAGTGCCTTAAAACGGAAACGGCGTCCACCTTTAACAACACGAGACACGCGGTCAATATTAATAACTAGTTCTTCGAACTGTTTTGGCTCTTGTGGGCCTTGCTCACGACGATTGTCGCGACGTCCGCCTGACCTAGCCGGTCGGCTGGCTGTAGGTGCTGGCGTTGGTGTAGTTGTATCTTCGGCCATATTAAAACTCCAAACCTTCCTTGCGTGCCGCATCTGCTAGCGCGCTTAAACGAGCAGCGTATTTACGACCATTACGATCAAACACAACTGCAGATATTTTTGCTTTCTTTGCTTTTTTGGCGATTTCAGCACCAACAACAGCCGCCTGTTCGACTAATGTTCCAGGCTGTTTAGTGCCTGCAGTAGTAGCTGATGCGATAGTGCGTTGTTTAACGTCATCGATTAGCTGGGCGCTAACATATCTGTTACTAACGGTAACACTTAGGCGTGGACGTTCGGCAGTTCCAGTAATCTTGGCGCGTACGCGGTTCTTGCGTAGGCTTTTATTTAAAAGTTTTTTTGCTAAGTTAGACATGTTACTTACCAGCCTTTCCAGCCTTGCGACGAATATTCTCGTCAGCATACTTAATACCTTTACCTTTATATGGTTCTGGTTTCTTTAGTGAACGAATTTCAGCAGCAGCTTGGCCAACAGCTTGTTTGCTGATACCGCTAACTGTAATTGTCATTTTATCGACAGTTAGTAGGATGCCAGCGTTTGCTTTGTATTTAACAGGATGTGAAAAACCTAACTGCATTTCAATTTGGTCCCCACCGCCACTGACACGGAAACCGACACCGTTTACTTCTAGTTTCTTTTCAAAACCTTTAGTAACACCTTCGACGGCGTTCTGAAGTAGCGACCTCTGAAGACCGTGTTGGGCTTTGGCAATTCGCTCGTTGCTTTTTCGAGTTACGATAGCCTGTGTACCCTCAAGCGCTACAGTCACGTCGCTCAGATGCGGTACGGTTAGTTCGCCTTTGGCGCCTTTGACCGAAATAACATCTGAGTCAACCGTGATTGTCACACCGGTAGGTACGTCAATTGGTAGTTTTCCGATTCGACTCATATCTTTATTCCTTTTCCTTAATAAACCTTTAGTAATAATTCACCGCCGAGGCGTTCTTTGATGGCAGTATGACCAGGAATAACTCCCTGACTAGTACTGACAAGAACCATTCCACGACCGTTTTTGATGCGTGGGATCTCGTTTGCTTTGGCGTAGACGCGACGTCCAGGCTTTGACATACGAGTAATCTCGGTAATGTTAGCGTTTTCACCAGGCAAGTTGATTGTAATAACAATCTCGTCACGCGGTTTAGCGCTCTCGACTTTGACATCAGCTAAGTAATTAGCTTTTTTAAGCTCACGCGCGACCGTTAGCTTTAGTTTGCTAGCAGGAACGCGAACTTCGTTTTTACCAACCATAACTGCATTTCGAATACGAGTTAGTAGGTCAGCGATCGGGTCAGTTGTTTGTAATGACATAATTTGTATTCCTTTCCTACCAACTACTCTTTGCTATTCCTGGTATTTCGCCTTTTGAGGCCTTTTCGCGGAAGTTAATTCTATTTAGGCCAAAACGGCGCATGTAACCACGTGGTCGGCCGTGAAGTGCATCACGATTCTTCCATCTGGTCGGTGAACTGTTTAGAGGCAACTTGGCTAGACCTTCTTGGTCACCTAAACCCTTTAGTTCCGCACGTTTTTCGGCGTATTTTAGAATCATTTTCTTGCGCTTTTCATCGCGAGCGATTGCAGATTTCTTAGCCATTAGCTTTTGCCTCCTTGTTTCTCAAACGGAATTCCAAATTTCTCTAGTAATGCACGGCTGTGTTCTTTATTGCCACCTGTAATTACAAAAGTTACTTGTAGGCCGTGTAGTAATTGAGTTTCCTCAAATGTTAGCTCTGGGAAAATTGACTGTTCAACGATTCCAAGGTTAAAGTTGCCTGATTTGTCAAAAGCTTTGACGCTTACACCGTGAAAATCACGAACACGAGGCAAGGCAACGTTTACTAGACGGTCTAGGAATTCGTACATGCGAGCCTCGCGCAAAGTTACACTGATACCAACACGGTTCATACCGGCACGAATTTTGAATCCTGCAATGGATTTCTTGGCCATGCGATCGACTGGGTGTTGTCCAGTAATCTTTGTTAAAGTGTTACGAACGACTTCGTAGTGATGTTTGTCGTCTTTGTTCTTACCAATTCCTACGCTGACTACAATCTTTTCAAGTTTTGGAACCTGATTGATATTACCAAGTTTTAGTTCGGCTTGTAGTTCCTTGACATATGCACTCTTGTACAAGGCTTTCAGGCGAGGAGTTGAGCTTGCTATAGCTTGAGCCATTACTTAATCTCCTTATCATTATTTTGTTTAGCAATTCTGACGGTGCGGTCATCAGCTGTTTTAAGGCGGCCGACTCGGCTAGTTTTACCTGATTTCTCATCTACAATAAGCGCAACCTTGTGTAGTGAAACCGGAACATGAATGTCTTTGTGACCACCGCGTGGATTTAGTTGGCTTGGTTTAATGTGGCGATGCAACTCACCAACACCTTCGATAAGAACTGCTTGCTTCTTGGTTAGAACCTGAAGAACAGTTCCAGTTGTGCCTTTGTTGGCACCACTGATAATCTTAACCTTGTCGCCCTTGAGGATTCGTTTTACAGTCGGCATATTATAGTACCTCCGGTGCTAGGCTGATAATCTTGGTGTAACCCATGTCGCGAAGCTCTCTGGGGACTGGTCCAAAAACACGTGTTCCTCGAGGCGCTTTGTCATCACCAATAATTACGGCTGCGTTGTCATCAAATGCAATTGTGCTACCGTCTTTACGTTGAATCTGATCACGAGTCCTCACAATTACAGCCTTTACGACAGATTTACGCTTGACAGCGCCGGTTGGGTTGGCTGTCTTAACACTAGCAACAATAACGTCACCTATTCGAGCATAACGTCGCCTAGTACCACCAAGCACGCGAATACAAAGAATCTCTTTAGCTCCAGAGTTATCGGTTACCTTTAAACGAGTTTCTTGTTGGATCATTATACGGTCTCCTCTTCGACTAGTTCGATAGAACCGTGAGACTTCTCAACAATACTGTCAAGTTTATAGGATTTGCTTTTAGAAACTGGTCGAGTCTCTGAAATTATCACCCTATCTCCTACCTTTGCTTCGTTATTCTCGTCATGAGCAGCATATTTACGACTAACAGTATACTGTTTACCGTAAACAGGATGTGTTTCACGACTTACGACAGTGACGGTGATAGTTTTGTTCGCAGCGTCTGAACTTACGATACCGGTTAGTGTCTTGGCCATATTATTTGCTTCCTTTCTGCTCTGCGATCTCGGCTGCCCTAATGGCAGTGTGAAGGCGTGCAATTTCTTTACGTGTATTTGTCAAAACTCGAGGGTTTACTAGTTCGCCTAATTTGTGACCGCGTTTTGCGGTTATCATGTCAGCTTGTTTTGCGGTAAGTTCAGTTCGCATTTGGTCTATTGTCTTCACTTCAGTAGTTTTAGTAGACTTTTTAGCTACTTTGGTTGCTTTGGAAGCCACCTTGGTTGTTTTCTTATCAGCCATTAAACTTGCTCCCTCATGATGAACTTGGTTTTGACTGGTAATTTATGAGCAGCTAGACGCATTGCTTCGCGAGCTACCTCTTCTTCAACACCCTTCATCTCGAATAGTACAGTTCCAGCCTTGACCTTGGCGACAAAGAATTCTGGATTACCTTTTCCGCTACCCATCTTGACGTCCTGGGGCTTACGAGTGACCGGAGTGTGAGGAAAGATTCGAATCCAAATCTTACCACCACGTTTGATATGACGAGTCATAGCTTGGCGTGAAGCCTCAATTTGACGGCTAGTTATACGTTCATTTGACTGAGACTGCAAACCATAATCACCAAAAGCTAGGTATTGGCCACGAGTTGCAACGCCATCGTTTTTGCCCTTACGAACTTTTCGGTATTTAGTTTTCTTTGGTAATAACATAGCCTAAACCCTTTCGCCCTTGTAAATCCAAACTTTAACACCAATGATTCCAACACCTGGTGCATTGGCACGGGCAGTGTGAAAATCAATATCAGCGCGGATAGTGTGTAGTGGTACAGAACCTTCGATTACTTTTTCGCGGCGTGCCATTTCAGCGTTATTAAGTCGTCCAGCAACCTGGATGCGTACACCCTTGGCGCCAGCGGCAATCGTATTTTGGGCTGTCATTTTAATAGCACGTCGGAAGTTTACGCGTCGCTCTAGTTGGCGAGCGATATTTTCGGCAACTAATTTAGCAGATAATTCTGGGCGTTTAACCTCTTCAATGTTCAAACGGATTGGTAGACTGACAAGTTTTTCAAGCATTGTTTTAAGTTCAGTTACACCTGCGCCACCACGTCCAATCACAACACCAGCTTTGGCAGTGTGAATCGTGATCGTAATCAGGTTAGCTGAGCGCTCAATTTCGACCTTGTCAATCGTAGGTCGGCTTTCAAAACGTTTTTCGATTAGTTCACGGATACGAACGTCTTCGACAAGCCATTTTGAAAAATCGCGTTTCGGTGCATACCAGCGCGAATTCCAGTTCTTGTGGACCTGAAGTCGGAAACTAATTGGATTTACTTTTTGTCCCATTATATTTTGCCCTTTCCTGCAGGTTTAACTGGCTTTGCCACAGTCTTAGTGTCAGTAGCCTTTGTGATCGTCGCTGGTTTCTTAGGTTTTGGCTGCCCAGTTACTTCTACCAAGATATTTGCAGTCTTTTTCTCAAACGGTAATGCACGACCACGAGATGCTGGCTTAAACCTCTTGAGTCGTGTTCCAGCAGTTACTGAAAGTGTTGAAATAGTCAAAGTCTTGGTGTCCAGTCCGTGGGTATTAACAGCATTAGCGCGGGCGCTTTCAATTGCCTTGCTAACAGGCAATGCTGAACGTTTAGGTGTGTGTGACAAGATAACAAGTGCGTCGGCCACGCTGCGACCACGAACTAGGCTAGCAACTAATGCTACCTTGCGTGGAGCGATGGCAAGCTCTTTAACATATGCACGGATGGTCATAGATTCAGCCATTATTTCTTGTCCTTTCCACCATGACGTCGGAATTTGCGGGTAGGGCTAAACTCACCGAGCTTATGTCCAACCATATTTTCTGAAACCAGCACTGGTACATGAACTTTACCGTTATGAACAGCAATAGTGCGCCCTACCATCTCTGGGCTAATCGTGCTGGCACGTGCCCAAGTTTTGATAATAGTACGATCGTCTGACCCCAAGGCCGCCACTTTCTTAGCGAGCTTGAAATCAACAAATGGTCCTTTTTTAAGTGAACGACTCATAGTTACTTCTTCCTCTTCGCATCATGGCGAGTCTTAATAATCAAATTAGCGGTGTCTTTACGACGACGGGTTCGATATCCAAGTGTCAGCTGACCCCACGGTGTACGAGGTGCTTTACCTGTACCATGACGACCACCGTCACCACCACCGTGTGGGTGATCTGCGGCGTTCATAACAACACCACGAACACCTGGACGAATAGATTTACGACGATTGCGACCAGCTGAACCAATCTTGACGTTCTGGTGTTGAACATTACCTACGACACCGATTGCAGCAGTTGCTTCCATTCGGAAACGACGAACTTCGCCTGACGGCAGCCGAACCTGAGCGTAATCACCTTCTTTGGCCATTAATTGGGCTTTAGTTCCAGCCGAACGCACCATTTGAGCGCCCTTGCCAGGGTGAATCTCAATTGCGTAAATCTGTGTACCAACTGGGATATTAGCCAGTGGCATACGGTTACTAGCTTCGATTGGAGCATTGGTACCACTAGTGAAAACCTTGCCAACTTGCATTGAAGTATCAGCTAGGACGTAGTGGTATAGACCGTGTTGGTCTTTGACGCGTGCAATCCGCGCGCTACGGTTAGGATCGTATTCGATTTGTTCAACAGTTACAGTAAGACCATCGGCTAACTTGTGGTTAACTAATCGATAGTGGCGTTTAACACCACCACCTCGGTGACGAACTGTAATTCTACCGGTATTATTACGACCAGCATTCTGCTTTTTGCTTTTAACAAGACTCTTCAGTGGTTTACGAGTTGTAATATCACTAAGATCTTGACTGGTCATACCACGACGAGCAGGAGTAGTTGGGTTGTATTGCTTAACTGCCATTACTTCTTCTCCTTTGCAGGCTCTTCGGCTGGTGTATCAAAAACCTTGATACTGTCGCCCTCGGCAAGAGTTACGTATGCTTTCTTAGCATCTTTACGAGTGGTGTTGCCCGGTACTCTGTTTTTGCCTCGTGAGAAGCGAACAGCTTTACCTGATTGAACCAGAGTTTTAATATTAGTTACTTTAACCTCGAACTGTTCCTCTACTGCAGCCACAATCTCTTGTTTGTTGGCTGTAAGCGGAGCATCAAATACATATACGTTACCTTTTGAAAGTCCGTAAGCTTTTTCGGTAGCACGTGGGAATACGCTAATTTTAGAAGTCATTATTTTGTCTCCTTCGTTAGCCATGTCGTGACTGTTTTAAGTGCATCTTGCGTGATAACGATCTTGTCGGCATTTAGAATGTGGTAAACACTTAGGTAATTAGCGCGAATCAGTAGTAGATTCTGAATATTATTAGTTGCGCGCAAAATCTGAGGTGTTTTTTCATCGACGACTAGTAGAACGCGTCGCCCTAGTTTGTTGTCAGTCATGAATTTAATAGCTTCTTTGGTCTTGCCGGTAGTTTTGAAATCTTTTACTAAGATTTTCTTGGCATTATTCGCAAGCGTCAACGCTTGACGAAGTGCAACACGCTTACTAGCGGTTGAAATACGTTTCGTGTAGTTCTCGTTACCGCGAGGTCCAAAAACAACACCACCGCCACGCCAAATTGGGTTACGAGACGAACCAAATCGAGCTTTACCAGTTCCCTTTTGGGCCCAAGGTTTTTTACCACCGCCACTGACTTCACCGCGCTGTTTAGTAGTAGCGCTTGCCTTACGAGCAGATGCTAGGTATGAATCATACGCTAGACGTAGTAACTCGTGGTTTTTAACCTCTACTCCAAAAATAGCTTTTGGAAGAGCCGGTGCTTTAACTGCAGTTGTTGGTTTAGCTATGTCAGCCATTATGCTTTTCCTCCGATCACAATCAGACCCTTTTTAGGGCCTGGAACAGCGCCACGGAGGCCAATTAGATTATTAGTGGGGTCAATATAAGCTACCACAAGGTTTTTGACAGTAACGCGGTCGTGGCCCATTCGGCCAGCCATACGTTTACCCTTAAAGACTTTTTGTGGATACATCGATCCGATCGAGCCAGGTTTTCGAACGTTGCCGTTACCACCATGAGTTGCTTTGCTGGTTGCAAAGTTATGACGTTTAACGGTTCCTGCGAAACCCTTGCCTTTGCTTGTTCCTGTTGCGTCAACAATGTCACCCAGCGTAAACGCTTCAACATTAATGACACTTCCTACCGAGAGGCCCTCTGGTAAGTCAGCAACACGAATTTCCCGAATATATTTCGGGCTACTTCCAGCTGGTTTTGTGTGTCCAGCTACGGCCTTGCTCAAGTTCTTACCCTCACCATATGCCACCTGAACTGCGTTGTAGCCGTCGGATTCGACAGACTTAACTTGAGTCACAGTTACGGGGCCAGCTTGAATTAACGTCACAGGAATTGCGCGTCCGTCCTCACTGATGATTTGGGTCATACCAATTTTGGTACCGAGAAGTGCTTTCATGGCTCTTCTAATCTCCCACTTAAAATTCTTGGTGGAGGGCAGTATCCATATCTGTTGGACTTACCAATTCACCAAGAATAGTTATTATTTTCGTAATAAGTTACCAATCTATCCTATCACACCATCTGTTAGGAGTCAATTATCTTGTGTTAGAATATTGACATGCAAGTTGGGCGAAAAACAAACAACCAAACTTTTGGTGTAATCCTAGTATTTTTCGTGTTCATAGCTATGTTCTCGACTGTCGTCACCTATCAAATCAATCAAATTATCCCAAAACTGGGTGCGTTTCCAATCCATCCAAGAATCATTATTACTCCTAAACCGTTTGTTCCTAAATTTAATAGCTCAAAACATTTTTTGACAGAGGCTGATAGCCTGTGGGTGATTGTAAACAAAAGCCACCGCCTAAATCCAATCAATTATGTACCAGCTAGCCTGTCTAATGTACATGGCGGAACGGTTAACACTCGAATGGTCGCTGATTTAGACTACATGTTTGCTGCAGCTGTACGTGACGGAATATACCTTACTATCGCAAGTAGTTACAGGTCATATGGTTATCAAGTGGGACTTTATAATAATTATTCAGCCACTTATGGACAGGCTATGACTGATACATTCAGCGCTCGTCCTGGATACAGTGAACATCAAACAGGTCTGGCAATTGATTTTGGCAGCGTCAATGCCCCACAGTGTAATATTGATGAGTGTTATGCCGAAACAACGGCTGGCGAATGGTTAGCGAATCATGGCCTTGATTACGGATTTCTACTTAGGTATCCGTCCGACAAACAACAAATAACAGGTTACAAGTTCGAGCCATGGCATTATCGATATATTGGTCACTATTTGGCAGACGAAATGAAGAAACAAAAGATAACTACTCTCGAAGAGTTCTTTAACCTACCCGGTGGCCAGGTCTACAAGTAATATCGCTTGTGTTTAATAGTTATTTTATGCATAATGTTGCTATAAGCATTCAATTTGCGTTACCCTAGGGTGGGATACGCTTAAAAGGAGAATTTACAAATGGCAACCAAAAAGAAACCAGTTAAAAAGACTGCAGCTAAACGAAAGACTACAAAAAAAGCAGCGGTTAAATCATTCCGTGTCAGTGCTGACACTCGGCCATTTATGTCATTCCAGGTTACTAAACAAACAGTTTACTGGGCAATTTTATTAGGATTTATACTGATTCTGTTCCTTTGGATTCTAAATATTCAATTAGACATTCTGCGCATTACAGAGAGTATTAATAATCTGTAGTCGTTTTTATCAAATAAATAACCCCCGGTTTACGGGGGTTATTTTGTTGCTAACTTTATTACATTCGGATTTCTGCATCGACACCAGCCGGAAGGCTTAGGTTTTGCAGGCTATCGATCGTCTTGGGAGTAGCGTTTGTGATATCGATCAGGCGTTTATGTACGCGCATTTCGAATGCTTCTCCACCCTTTTTGTAGACATGTGGACTTTTCACCACTGTAAAAGTACTACGACGAGTTGGTAGTGGTACTGGGCCAGCAATGCTTGCGCCTGTCCTGATTGCCGTGTCGATAATTTGTTTTGCTGACTGGTCAATGACTTTATGGTCATAGGCCTTCAAGCGAATTCGGATACGTAGACCCGTTTCCTTTGTTTCTGCCATTATTTAGGCTCCTTTTGTCATCCACATGACGCGATACCGTAACCTACACCGTATCAAGTGATGCGGTCACCCCTTAGAGTAATCATGGACCAGTTTTGTTCTGCCACAATGTAGTTGTCGATATGATTAATAATACCTTGATATTGTACATCTGATTTAACAGATATGCAAGACTGGCGCCAATTGACGTATACTCATTTTTGTTTTAATATCTATTAATAGTCCCTACTGAACGGAGAACAGCATGGCCGAAACAATCACAGGAGGGGCTGTATTTCCCTCTAGTAACTTTCGCAACGGGTGTATTGAGCTGGCAAAGGCGCTGCACATAGAGGCATTAACTAGCAAGCGGCTCACCGCCTCAAGGCACATTCAATTTTTGCTTGTTGGTCAACCGCACAGATCAATTAAGCGAAGAAAGAGAGTTATCCGGCGCAGACTAAGTCGTGCCATACAGCGAATAGCTATACTTCCGGCGCACGAGTTCACCTTGATCATTCAAGATAAATCGTTCGACGGAGAATCAAGAGGGGTCTTGATGCCAGTAGCGACACTAGTGCTACACGCTCAGGGCTAAATCCCCGTATCATCCACGTCGAGGCCCCGTTTAGCCTCCGGGTTGAGCGGGGTTTTCGTATTCACAACAAAATACCTCCGATTGCTCGGAGGTATTCTTTTGCTATATTCCAATAGCTAATAGCTATCTTCTAACTACTTAACGATCTTGGTAACCACACCGGCACCAACGGTTTTACCACCTTCACGGATAGCAAAGGTTAGACCTTGCTCCATAGCGATAGGTGCTAGCAACTTAACTTTAAAGGTTAGTGTGTCGCCAGGGATAACTAATTCTTTGTCGGCTGGAAGTTCAACTTCACCAGTAACATCCGTAGTACGGAAGTAGAATTGAGGTTTGTAACCCTTAGAAAATGGTGTGTGGCGGCCGCCTTCTTCCTTTTTAAGGATGTAGACTTCGGCGTCAAACTCAGTGTGTGGCTCTAGGCTACCTGGCTTAACAACAACTTGTCCGCGCTCGATTTGTTCACGTTCGATACCACGAAGTAGTAGTCCTGCGTTATCACCTGCTTGACCTTGGTCAAGGTTCTTTTTGAAGGCTTCGATACCAGTAACGACTGAGCTTTGAGTTGGTTTGATACCAACAATCTCAACAGCATCGTTTAGTTTGATGACACCTTGTTCGATACGACCAGTTGCGACCGTTCCACGACCTTTGATTGAGAAAACATCCTCAATAGGCATTAGGAATGGCTTGTCTAGGTCGCGTTTTGGCTCTGGAACGAAATCGTCCAAAGCCTGAACCAGTTCCATAATTGCGTCTTCTGATTCTTTGTCGCCTTCAAGTGCCTTAGTAGCAGAGCCCTTGATAATAGGAGCGTCTTCGTCGAAACCGTTCTTTGCAAGAAGTTCACGAATGTCCATTTCGACTAGTTCAACTAGTTCTGGGTCAGCAAGATCCATCTTGTTTAGGAAAACAAGAATCTTTGGCACACCAACCTGGTGAGCAAGTAGAACGTGCTCCCGAGTTTGTGGCAAAGGACCATCGTTTGCAGCAACCACTAGAATTGCGCCGTCGATTTGTGCAGCACCGGTAATCATGTTTTTAACATAGTCGGCGTGACCTGGCATATCAACGTGAGCGTAGTGACGCTTTTCTGATTCGTACTCCATGTGTGATGAAGCAATCGTAATACCACGCGCTTTTTCCTCTGGGGCGTTGTCTATTTCATCGTAATTACGAGGTTTGTTGACATCACTAGGAAGTCGCTTTGCAAGAACGTGAGTAATTGCAGCAGTTAATGTTGTTTTACCGTGGTCAACGTGACCCATGGTACCAACGTTGACGTGAGGCTTGGTTCGATCGAAATCTGCCATTTAGTTGTTTCTCCTTAAATTATTTTCGCATGAGGATAATACCACCTCACGACGTATGCGCTCTATTATACAGGTTTATAGCCCGGTCGTAAAGTATAATAACTGTTTAAAGTAATGAATTTTTTGTTCCAACTGCCTCGTAAAAATTATCATAGTATTTCCTTTTGTAATCTGCAACCGAATCTGGATCTTCAAACTTATATTCTACATATAGATTAACCTTTGTCTCGGCTAATGCCTTTTTCATATCTGGGTTAATTTGATAAGCAATATCGCTAAAGTCTGGCATCGTAATATCGCGCCTTAGCGAAAGGGCGACGAAATGTAGCGGACAGATCATATCTCGGCTCTCGCATGGCACAATTTCATCTGTTGACCGAATAGAGTCTAGGCACGTTTCGTTATGATCGGGACTAGTGACGCGTTTGAATTGCTTAATCGCAGCGCTGTACCATTCGCGTACCCCGACTAAGTCCGGCGTTTCCTGTTGTAACTGATATGTTTCTAGCGAAGGTCCCACAGACGCAAAAGGCAAGAGCGCATACCTCTCCATTCTCTCCTTTTCGCTCATCGAATCAAACACATCGAGCTTAAGTGGCAAAAGCCAGTCATTCGTATCGATATACTGTTGCACTACTGAGGAATCGACGAACGGCATGCTTGAAATTAACTTCTCTGCGGCAATAATCAAGTCCGTATAGCTGTCAGGTTTCCTTTCTATATCAAAAAAGAATCTATTTAAAGCTACTACTAACTCTGACCTTTCAGTCTTGTCGCGGCTATATTCGTTTTCCATATTAAATCTCGTTGCGACCTGCTGTCTATGCGGGTCGCTCACAGTAAACTCTATTTGCTTGAACGTTTTTCGATGATCTCTTGGGCTACGTTTGGTGGTACTTCTTCGTACTGCGCCAGCTCCATTGTGCTAGCTGATCTTCCTTGGCTCATTGAACGTAGGTCTGATGTGTAACCAAACATATTTGACAGCGGAACAAACGCCTTGATTAGCTTGGCATTACCCATTAGATCTTCCATAGCATCAATGCGACCACGTCGTGAGTTCAAATCCCCGATTACATCGCCTAGGAACTCTTCTGGAGTAGTGACTTCAACGTGCATAATCGGCTCAAGCAGGATTGGTTTAGCCTGTTTAATACCTTCACGCGTGGCTAGTGATCCAGCCAACTTAAAGGCTAGTTCAGACGAGTCAACATCGTGATAACTACCATCATAAAGTGTCGCTTTAACATCGACGACCGGGTAACCTGCGATAACACCGCCATCCAAAGTTTCGCGAATACCCTGTTCAACTGGTTTACGGTATTCTTGCGGAACTACACCACCTTTGATGACATCGATGAATTCGAAGCCTTTGCCAGGCTCGTTTGGTTCGAAGCGTACCCAAACGTCACCGTATTGACCACGTCCACCAGATTGTTTAGCGTGCTTACCCTGGACTTCACTAGTGCCCCTAATCGATTCACGAAAGGCAACCTGTGGCTCACCAACATTTGCTTCCACGCTAAATTCGCGTTTCATGCGGTCAATTAGAATATCTAGGTGCAACTCACCCATTCCTGACATAATCGTTTGTCCGGTTTCCTCATCAGTGTGAACGCGGAAAGTTGGGTCTTCCTCGGCCAGACGCTGCAAAGCTATACCCATTTTTTCCTGATCAGCCTTGGTTTTAGGCTCAACTGCAATTGATACTGGAGGTTCTGGGAAAGAGATTGATTCTAGTGTGATTGGGTGTGACACGTCCGAGAGTGTTGATCCGGTCGTGGTGTCTTTTAAGCCAACAACTGCGGCAATATCGCCTGCGCTGATTGAATCTATTTCCTCACGCTTGTCGGCGTGCATTCGTACGATACGCCCAACTCGTTCCTTGTTGCCGGTTGTAGTGTTTAGAACATACGAACCAGCTGTCAATTTACCACTATATACACGAACAAAAATTAACTTACCAACGAATGGATCGGTTGCAATCTTGAACGCTAGTGCAGCCATCGGTTGTGATTCATCAGGGTGTCGTTCAATCTTTTCGCCGTTTTTAGGATTAATTCCCCAGATCGACTCAACATCGAGTGGACTTGGCAAGTAATCAGTTACTAAATCTAGTAATTTTTCGACGATAACGCCACGGCCATCGCCACCTGTAACCAAGAAGAAGTCTCCGGCTAGAACTCGCTTGCGTAGAGCAACCTTTAGTTCTTCAATCGAAATAGATTCCTCACCCTTATCAAGAAAACGTTCGAATAGTTCATCATCAGCTTCAACCGCTGCTTCAACTAGTAGCGAACGTGCGTTTTTGGCTTTTTCAACCATATTTTCTGGAATATCACCAGCAACTAACTCGTGATCAGCATAATCCTTGTAGGTGTATGCCTTCATATCAATTAGGTCTACGACACCATTAATATCTTTTTCAAAACCAATTGGTAGATGAATAGGCAAAGCATTTTTCGACAAGCGAGTATGAATTGTCTCAAGTGATTTATAAAAATCACCACCAGTTTGGTTAATTTTGTTCACAAAACAAATACGAGGCACGCCGTATTTGTTTGCCTGACGCCAGACGGTTTCGGTCTGAGCTTCAACGCCCATTTTACCGTCGAAAACAGTTACAGCACCGTCAAGAACACGCAGTGATCGCTCAACTTCGGCAGTGAAGTCAATGTGTCCTGGGGTGTCAATAACGTTAATTTTGTGACCTTTCCAAAACGTCGTAACGGCAGCAGAAGTAATCGTGATTCCACGTTCTTTTTCTTGCGCCATCCAGTCGGTAGTTGCGCCGTCACCGTCGCCTTTAACGACACCGATTTTGTGTGTTAATCCTGTTCGATACAAAATTCCTTCGGTTGTGGTCGTCTTGCCCGCATCAATGTGAGCAATGATTCCAATGTTACGAAGGTCCTTTAGGGGGACTGTTTTTTCTGCCATGTAGTTATGCTTTTCCTTGTAAATTAATTATTAAGAACGAGCGAAGTGTGCAAATGCACGGTTAGCTTCGGCCATCTTGTGAGTATCTTCTTTCTTTTTGAACGCTGCGCCAGCTTCGTTGTAGGCATCAACAATTTCCATTGCTAGACACTGGGCGTATGACATACCTTTTCGGGCACGTGCGGCTTGAACCAACCATGTGAACGCATAGTGCAATTGACGGTGGCCTGAAACTGGGAATGGAATCTGGTAGTTAGCGCCACCAACCCGGCGTGATTTAACTTCAAAGTTCGGTGCAACATTTTTAAGAGCACGTTCGAAAACCTCTAGTGGATTCTCGCTATCAAGCTTCTTGGCGGCCGCTTCTAGTGCCGAGTAAACTGCTCGTTCTGCTAGCAGTTTCTTGCCATCTAGCATAGATTTATTGATCAAACGTTGTACTAGTACGCTTTGGTACCTGCGATCAGGATTTAGGCGTCGTTGTAGGCTGACAGTAACTTTACGTGGCATGATTATTTATCCTCTTTCTTGGTACCGTATTTAGAACGGCCTTGTTTGCGCTTTGCAACGCCCTGAAGATCGAGCGCACCGCGCACGATGTGATAACGAACACCAGGTAAATCTGGCACACGACCACCACGAACCAGCACTACGGCGTGTTCCTGTAGGTTGTGGCCTTCACCACCAATGTATGCCCAAACCTCTTGACCGTTCGTCAAGCGAACACGCGCGACCTTGCGCAGTGCTGAGTTTGGCTTTTTTGGTGTTTTAGTGGTTACTTTGATACATACACCACGTTTAAGTGGGCCAGGTTGGTCACTATAACGGGTCTTAAGCGCATTATGAATACGACCAAGTGCTGGAGATTTGCTTTTTTTTCCAGCAATCTTACGAGGTTTTCGTACTAATTGGTTAATTGTTGGCATCTATACTCCGATTCTATTACAATTCAATAATTTGAATGTCGCAATCCATGAATGAAAACTTAATTTCAAGCATCTTCAACATTCGTTTTCTAATCTTACAGTTCAAGCTCAGCATGCTCTTGCTGTGTCTTACTTACCGCTTGGTAAGAGTAAACTCATCTGCAAGTATAGCAAAAACTAACAAACAAATCAACCTACTAGTCGAGACCGGTAGGTTGGTTGTAGGATCGCGTCCTTAGCTAAGCAGCTAGTTCGAGGTCTTCGGCGATTTCGCTTTCGATATCGTCGCCCGGGTCTTCGGGTTCGTAACCTTCAGCGCCAGTTCCAACAGGAATCTTGCGTCCGATAATTACATTCTCTTTTAGACCATGTAGACGATCGATGCGCCCACTAACTGCAGCGTTAATCAGAACACGGGTTGTGTCTTGGAACGATGCGGCCGATAGGAAGCTATCTGACCAGATTGATACCTTGGTAATACCAAGTAGCAACTGGGTATAGCTTATCAAGTCCTTCTTGGCCTCAGCTAGAATGGCGTTAGCCTCGACAACTGATGCTTTGCTGACGATATCGCCAGTTACGAAGGTACTATCACCTGGATCCTCAATCTGAACTCGACTAAACATTTGTCGCACGATTATCTCGAGGTGCTTATCGGCAACGTCCTGACCCTGTGCAGCGTAGATGCGTAGTACTTCGTTGATGATGTAGCGTTGAGTAGCTTCACTACCCTTATACTGCATCAAATCGTGAAGATTTAGTGAACCAACAGTTAATCTATCGCCTGCTTCTACCTTATCGCCAGCCTTAACTACAATTTGAGTGTTGCCTGGGACTTCGTATTTAACAGGTGAACTAGCGTTAGCTGCGATAACTAACGTGTCTTCGGCAACCTCAACAACTCCGTCAAATGGTGCTACGAGTGGCTTAGACTCGCTTTCACCAGTCGCAAGCACATCGCCAACTTTGACACTGCTGCCTGGTTTTACAGTTACTGTACGGCCACCGAGCTTGATTCGCTCAACGTGTCCAGCATCTGGCGTAACTTGGATAACATATTTTTTGCCATCCTCCCAAACGTCGACTATGCCAGACAGTTCAGTCATATAGGCTTGGCCCTTTGGCGAACGCGCCTCAAACAACTCCTCAACCCTTGGTAGACCCTGCGTAATGTCACCACCAGCTACACCACCAGCGTGGAAAGTTTTAAGTGTCAACTGAGTACCTGGCTCACCGACCGATTGAGCAGCGATAACACCGACTGGTTGAGCAGTGTTTACTAATTTACCTGAGGCCATATCGATACCATAGCTCTTGCGCGGAATTCCACGAAGATTCTTGGTTGATAGAACTGATTGAATCAGTACGCTATCAATTTTTGGATCAGCTTCGATCGCATCAGCCACAGCACGGGTAATTAGCTCATCCTTGCCAATGTGACCTGGGACTTCTTCGGCAGTAAAGCGACCGTTTAGGCGGTTGCTAAAGTCGATCATTGTTAGTTCTGATTCACTTCTAAGAATTGCAAAGCCTTCATCGTCACCTTCGGTGTCTTCTACGGTAAATACATCTTGTGATACATCTACTAGACGACGCGTTAGGTAACCCGAATCGGCAGTTTTAAGCGCTGTATCAATCAGACCCTTACGTGCACCACGAGTGGCCACGAACTGTTCTAGCGAACTTAGACCGTCTTTATAGTTAGAACGTATAGGAAGTTCGATTTCACGGTTAGTTGCATCAACCATGATACCAACCATGGCGCTAGCCAGCTTTACGTTACTAATGTCACCACGTGCGCCAGAGTTAACCATGACGCTAATACTGGTATCCATGTGTGCTAACTGACTTTGCAAGAATTCCGTTACGTTGCGGTCGACTGATCGCCATGCGGAAACCGTCAAATTATAACGCTCTTCCTCGGTAATTAAACCTTGGTCAAACTGTTCTGCAATCAAAGTTGTTCGTTCGTCACCTTCGTCAACGAATTCAGCAATTTCTTTAAAGTGAAGATAATCGTCTTTACCGGTCGAAACAGCCGCCACAGTTGCAAATCTAAAGGCTAAACCTTTCATTCTATCAGCGGTCTGAGCTGTGGTTTCAGCGTCGTAACGATCGAAAATCTTGGCCAGTACTTTTTTGAGCTGTTTCTTACCTTGAACTGAATTATCGTAAGGGAAATCTTCTGGTAGAATCTCGTTAAAGAATACTCGGCCCAAAGTTGTTTCACGAATTTCACCCTTGGTGAAGACTCGAATTGGGCTTTGTAGTTGCAATTTTCCGTCATCGTACGCCATCTCAGCTTCATAAACGGAGCTATACGATTTGATTTCCTTGGTCTGAGCACTTGGCTTTTCGTATGTCAAGTAATAGTTACCAAGCACCACGTCCTGTCCAATACTTAGTACTGGCGAACCGTCAGCTGGTTTCAGCAAGTTATTTGTAGCTGTCATTAACTCACGAGCTTCACGCTGTGCATCGTCTGAAAGTGGCAAATGAACTGCCATCTGGTCACCATCATAGTCAGCGTTAAAGCCGGTAGCTACAAGTGGGTGCAAGTGAATTGCCTTACCCTCAACAAGTACTGGTTGGAAAGCCTGAATCGACAAACGGTGAAGTGAAGGCGCACGGTTAAGCAGCACATATTTACCTTCGATTACTGCATCTAGCGCGTCCCAAACAATCGCCTCACCCGCTTCAATTAAGCGAGTTGCCGATCGGATGTTGTGAGCGTGCTCATTTCGAATCAACCAACTAATAACAAAGGGTTTGAACAGTTCAATTGCCATTTGTTTTGGCAGTCCACACTCGTTAATTTTCAGTTTTGGACCAACCACAATTACTGAACGTCCTGAGTAATCAACACGTTTACCAAGTAGGTTTTGGCGGAAACGGCCCTGTTTACCCTTTAACATGTCAGAAATTGACTTAAGTCGACGTCTTCCACCGGTTGCGTTAACCGCACGGCCACCACGAGCAGCTGAGTTATCAATCAACGCATCAACAGCTTCTTGAAGCATACGCATTTCATTGCGACGAATCACTTCGGGTGCATTTAGATCAATTAGTTTCTTAAGACGGTTATTACGGTTAATAACACGGCGATACAAATCATTTAGATCCGAAGTTGCAAAACGGCCGCCTGTTAACTGCACCATTGGGCGAAGATCTGGTGGGATAACCGGTAAAACTGTTAATGCCAAGCTACTAGGTTTGATACCTGCAGCGTGCATTCCTTCTAGAACTTTCAAACGCTTCAGAAGCTTCTTCTCGCGTTGACCCTTAGCTATTTCAACCTCTTCGGTTAATTTAGCGATTAGTTCAGACAGATTAATCTCATCAAGCAGCGCCTTAAGGGCAGTTCCACCCATGCCAACTTCAACTAATTCTTCATATTCTTCTGGTAAATTACGGAAATCAACTTCGTTAATTAACGCACCCTTAACTAGGCCCTCTAGTTGTGCTTTTTTAACGTTATAATTCTCGGTTAATTCTTCGATTTCAGTCGATTGAGCTTGGGCAAGCGCCTTAACATCTACACCTTCTGCCTCTGCTTCGCGCTCGTAGCGGATTTTAATGGCAACTTGACCAGCTTCTGTTTCAGCTTCTAGGTCAGCTAGCATCTGATCGCGCTTCTCTTCGTCAGCTTTTAATATTACGTATGTTGCAAAGTAAGCAATGCGCTCGAGATTACGAACTGTAATACCAAGTAATAGCGACATGGCGCTAGGAGTACCACGCATAAACCAAATGTGCGCAACAGGAGCAGCCAACGTAATGTGTGCCATGCGTTCGCGACGAACGATTGACTTTGTTACTAAATCGCCATTTTTGTCGACGGCTGCTTCGCGTGAACGAACGCCCTTTAGTTTGTTGTCGTGCGGATTAATATCTTTGACTGGGCCAAAGATACGCTCACAAAACAAACCGTCTCGCTCAGGTTTTTGAGTTCGATAGTTAATTGTTTCTGGTTTAGTAACCTCACCGTGACTCCACTTAAGGATGTCTTCGGGGCTAGCTACGGATAGACGTACTGCATCAAAATCAGCAATTCCGCTTCCTGCAATTACACGCGACATATTACGCCTCCTCCTTTTCACTAGTTAGCGAATTCTCTATTTCATCAATATCTTGAATAGTCACACCATCGCCCAAATCACCCAAGTCGTCAGCTTCGTCCAGAATCTCGATGTCATCATCGTCTAGGTCAATTGATTTGGATGAAACAGGTTCACCGTTTATTACACTGCTAATAACATGTTCAGCATCGATAATGGCGTCTTCAGACTCATCCAGTAAGTCGATTCTTAGACCAAGTCCCTGAAGCTCCTTAACTAGGACGTTAAACGATTCTGGTAATTTCGGACCAACAATTGGTTCATTCTTGATGATTGACTCATAAGCCTTAGCGCGTCCGTAGACATCGTCGGATTTGATCGTAATCATTTCCTGTAGAGTTGACGCAGCACCGTAAGCCTCTAGTGCCCAGACTTCCATTTCTCCGAACCTTTGACCACCGTTTTGGGCTTTACCACCAAGTGGCTGTTGAGTCACCATTGTGTATGGACCGGTAGATCGAGCATGAATCTTGTCGCTAACCATGTGGTGCAGTTTAATCATGTGCATCACACCGACTGTAGTTCGTTCTTCAAAGGCGCTGCCGTCACGACCGTCAAATAATTGAAATTTGCCATCCCGTGCAAAGCCAGCTTTTTCTAGCTCATCACTGATAGTTTCGTTTTTAACACCATTAAATGGAGGGGTCGCAACTTTATAGCCAAGAGCTCGCGCGGCCATACCAAGATGAGTTTCAAACAACTGTCCTATATTCATACGGCTTGGCACACCCAGTGGGTTAAGCACTACATCGATTGGAGTACCATCTTCCATGAATGGCATATCCTCGATTGGCAGAATACGGGCAACAACACCCTTATTACCGTGACGTCCAGCTAGCTTATCTCCAACTGAAATCTTACGGAACTGTGCTACGAAAATCTGGATTTGCATAATCACACCAGCCTTTAGTTCGTGGCCGTTCTCACGGCTAAAGATCTTAACGCCAACGACTTTACCGCCACCGGCATTGTTCATACGTAGTGAAGTATCGCGTACGTCTTTGGCTTTTTCGCCAAAGATTGCGCGTAGTAATCGTTCTTCGCTTGAAAGTTCTTGTTCGCCTTTTGGCGTAATCTTGCCTACCAAGACATCACCAGATTTAACTTCTGAGCCTAGTTGGACAATACCATCTTCATCTAGGTGACGTAGAGATTCTTCGCTAACGTTTGGAATATCACGTGTCACAATTTCGTTGCCTAGTTTAGTTTCACGGACTTCAACCGTGAAATCCTTGATATTAATGCTAGTCAATGTGTCGTCTTGAACAACGCGGCTCGAAAGCACGATTGCATCATCCATGTTGTAGCCACCCCATGGCATGAAGGCTACAGTTAGATCGCTACCGAGTGCTAATTCACCTTCGGCAATCGAAGCTCCCTCGATTAAGATGTCGCCCTTTTTAACCTTCTGACCTCTTATAACACGTACTTTTTGATTAATTGAACGATCGTCGTTACTTTTTGCAAAGTGAATTACTTCGTAAACTTTAACGCCATCTTTGTACTTAACATGCACTTCGTCGCCATCTGCTCGAACAACTTCCCCATCACCACTTGCAACGACCAATTGACTAGTGTTTTTGGCTAGTTCTGCTTCAATACCAGTTCCAACAGTCGGAGACTGTGGGCGAAGTAATGGTACAGCTTGCTTCTGCATGGCTGAACCTGTAAGCGAACGGTCAACACGGTTTTTCTCAATAAATGGAATTAAGGCAGCCGATGTTCCTAAAATCTGTTTGTGTGCGGCGTCAACATAGGTAACGTCCGTTGCATCAACCTGCTCTGGAAGCAAACCATTCCTAGCGCTAACACGCTCATCGGCGAACGTTCCATCTGGATTGATCTTGACGCTTGCATCAGCAATCACTTCGTTTATTTCGTGCGAAGCATCAAGGTAAACGATTTCATCAGTTACTTTACCTTTAACAACCTTTAGGTAAGGTGTCTCAATAAAGCCGTATTCATTAACACGTGCGTATGTCGCAAGGTTAAGTACCAACCCGATGTTGGCGCCCTCTGGTGTCTCTACCACGCAAAGGCGACCGTAATGAGTAGGATGAGCATCACGAACGTCAAAACCAGCACGTTCGCGTGACAGTCCACCCGGCCCCATTGAGCTTAGGCGACGTTTGTGTGAAAGCTCAGCTAGTGGGTTTACCTCATCCATCAACTGTGAAAGCTGTGAACTGGCAAAGAATTCTCGCACTGCAGCGACAACTGGACGAGCGTTAATCAACTGTCCTGGCGTAACAGTCTCAATCTCGGACATTGACATACGATCCATAGCATTACGTTGCATACGAAGCATACCGACACGGAACTGACGAGCAACTAATTCGCCAACTAATTTAACTCGGCGGTTTGAAAGCGCATCGATATCATCTGGCAAATCTTGAGTATTGTTCAAGCGAATAATCTCGCGGACAATCGCAATTAAATCAGAAATTTGGAAGACGCGATTTTCTGTAGTGTTTGGCAAATCCAGTCCAAGTCGTTGGTTTAATTTGTAACGACCTACGCGACTATAGTCAAATCGTTTAAAGTCAAAGAACATTCGTTCAATCATGGTGCGAGCATTATCGACTGTCGCTAGATCTCCTGGGCGAAGACGGCGATAAACCTCAATCAAAGCTTCGTTTGAGCCGCGAGACGGGTCTTTTTCAAGTGTTGCATCAATATATTTAACTTCGCCGGTGTCAACATCAGCAAATAGTGATTTGATTTCAGACGTTTTACTGTGCCCAAGTGCGCGGAATAAAGTCGTAATTGGCAGTTTACGACGTCGGTCGATTTTGACATAAATCGCACCGTTGCTGGCAGTTTCGAATTCTAACCATGCACCACGGCCTGGAATCAATTTAGCACCATAGGTATTGCGAGTTGCTAGTTTATCAGCAGTAAAGAACACGCCGGCACTACGAATCAACTGCGAGACAACCACACGCTCGGTACCATTTACGATAAACGTACCGCGGTCAGTCATCCATGGGTAATCACCTAGATAAATTTCACTTTCTTTGACTTCGCCAGTTACTTTATTAGTGAGTTCTACGTTAGCGTGTAGGGGTGCGTCGAAAGTAAGGTTGTTTTCTTTTGCAAAAGTCTCGGTAGTTTTTGGGTCATCGAATTTGTATTCTTTGAACCTTAAAGCTAATTTTTGACCGGTATAGTCATCAATTGGATTCAGCTCAGCGAATATTTCGCCTAATCCCGTTTCAACAAAATCACGCCAGCTGTCCTTTTGATGTGCTATTAAGTTTGGTAGTGATAGCGCTGTGTCGTCCTCAGTAAAGAACACTCGCTTAGCGCTGCTAGGTTTAGTTTTTGCCATAGGTGATGCAACTCCTTGGTATAATAAATTGTATTTGGTTTGTTTAGATCGGCCAACCTAAACAAAAGGGCTCTTGGCGTCGAAGATTCCCTTAACAGTGGTCGTCATCCGTTCGCTGCCAACAAACAAAAAGACACAAGTAACCATGCTACACTACTTCTTGTTACCTATTGTGCGGGATTCTAAATGAATAGTCAAGCACTATTTAGATGATAATATCGTACAATTAGGCTTTTTTGATAACTTCGTCAATTAGGCCATATTTAACGGCTTCGTCGCCACTCATCCAAAAGTCGCGATCAGCGTCCTTCTCGATTTTAGATAACGGCTGACCGGTATTTTTGGCTAAAATTTCGTTCAAGCGTCGTTTTAGGAAGATTCCTTCCTTCAATGTAATCTCTTGATCCGTAATCTTACCCTGAGTACCACTAGATGGCTGGTGGATCATAATACGGCTACTTGGCAAAACATATCGCTTGCCTTTGGCGCCACTAGATAGCAAGAATGCCCCCATACTTGCCTGTAATCCGATGCCGATTGTTTGAACGTCAGGCGAAATATATTGAATCGTGTCATAAATCGCCAAACCATCATACACGCTACCACCAGGGCTGTTTATGTATAGTTTGATGTCTTTTTTAGGATCTTCGTAAGCTAGATGTATTAATTGAGCAATTACGATATTGGCTGTGTGTTCATTAACATCTTCGCCCAAGAACACAATTCGTTCTTTAAGTAACCGTGAATAGATATCAAATGCACGCTCACCATCAGGTGATCGTTCAATTACCGTTGGAACTAGATAATTTGATGGCTTAGTCATAATTCTAGTATATATAAACCTAGCACTCGTTGCAAGTGAGTGCTAGGCGGCGATTCTAGAATCCAGCCGCTTCGATCGCTGCTATTGCTTCCGAGTACAATCGCCCTTCGTACACGATGTTTGTTGACTTATCTGAATCACAAACCGATGCAGTAATCATGCTCGTTGATTCATCGAAAGATATTGAATAGTTTAGAGCACCGTCAATCACATATTCTAGTAGCTGCTTGTTATATACTTGTCGCTTTTTGTCGCCCTCGCCATTCACCTCGCTATTCGAAATGAACAAAAAACCTTTGCCGTCTATGATAGCTTCAAGCGTTTCATTATCAAACTCGGCCGCCCTATAGGGGGCGTTAATGTGCATGGTCTCGTACTTCTGCGCAACAGATTCGCGTTCAATGAGTTGAGTCGGTTTTTCAGGCATCTATCTAACTCCCTAAATTAAGCTTAACTAGCAGATCAACTGTCTTTTCAGTTAACAAACGATTAGCAATGTCACGCTGAACTTCAGGCAGCTCAAACTGCTTCAAAGCCTCTGGATTAGTTGCATACTGTGTGCGATATAGGTCTATGTGAGATGCAAGTTCGTCGGCGGTAGCCGATATTTTCTCAACCTTGCTTAGTTCTGCAAGAACAAGTCCTGCCTTTACTCGATTAACCGCTGCGTCTCGTACTTCGGTATCTAGCCAAGATTCTTTATCAGCAAAACCTTTTGTCTCAAGGTACTGTTCGATATTCATACCTTGATATGCTAGATTTTGCATAAAATCCCGCTCTATCGACTGCATCTGATCTTTAACTAATATCTCGGGTACAGGTATGTCGCTAGCCACAACTAATTGCTGGACAAGGTTGTCTTTTAGTTTTTCGGTGGCTTCACGCTCTTTTTGAGCTAGTAATTCACGCTTAATATCAGCTTTTAATTCAGTCATCGTTTTAAATGGTCCGGACTTAGCGGCAAATTTATCGTCAAGAGCTGGCAGTTTAGCTTCTTTGATAGATTTAAGTGTAGTCGTAAAGGTTACCTTGGCGCCCTTAAGGTCTGCTGCGTGGTAGTCCTTAGGAAAAGTCAGTTCAATATCGAAAGTCTCGCCTGGTTTGTGGCCCACGATCGCTTCTTCAAATCCAGGAATGAACTGGTTAGACCCGAGTGTAAGTCCGTAGTCGGTTGCGGTACCACCGTCAAAGGCCACACCATCGCGCTTACCGACAAAGTCGATAACAGTTTCATCACCGTCTTTGGCGGCTCGCTTTACGTCTTTGTGCTCAGCAAAGCCATGGCGCATTCGCTCAATCGTTTCGTCAATGTCTTTGGCGTCGATCGCAACTTTTATCTTCTCGGCTTTTAGTTTCTTGTAGTTTCCCAGCTTGATTTTAGGCAATACCTCGGCTTCAGCGGTAAATTCCAGTGTTTCACCAGGAACGTATTTCTTTACTTCAACTGCTGGGCGGTCTAGTACTTGAATAGCTTGCTCGGTAAAAGCTTCAGCAACGGCCTTACTAATTGCATCGTCCATCGTCTGCTCTTCCAGGGCCTTAGGGTCAATATTTTTTGACGCGACAGATGCAGGTACCTTGCCTTTGCGAAACCCAGGGACCTTAACGTCCTTAGCTAGTTTAGTTGTTGCTACTTTTGCGGCGATTGCTAATTGCTCGGCGTCAAGCGTAATAGTCAATTCGACCAATGTGTCGGATATATTTTTTACAGATGTCTTCATTGGAACAATTATACCAGACGGAGTTGGCTATTGGCTATTGGCTATTGGCTATTGGCTATTGGCTATTGGCTATTGAGATTGTGCCATATTCTAATAGCTATATTCCACCTACTATCTCCCCTTTACAGTATCAACAACTTGGTCAAACGTTAGTTTTTGCTCATCTTCGCTAGTTACGTCTTTAAGTGTGTATATTTCAGTCTCAATCTCTGACTCACCAGCAAACAGTATATATGGAATATTCTTTTTGACGGCAGCTTTAATTTGTTTATCTAGTTTACGATCTGTGATGTCTAGTTCGACGTTTATACCGGCTTCACGTAAATCTTGCGCCAACTTACTCGCACCGCGCATTGCTTCACCCAATACTATAACGTAAACCTCTGTTGTTGAGCGAGACTCTGGAATCAAATTGTGAACAGTTAAAAAGTTTTCAATCATAGTGCCGCCAGGTGCCATGCCAACTGCCGAAATCGGTTCTGCACCAAATAATCCTACTAATCCATCGTAGCGTCCACCACCAAATAACGACCGGCTATTATCTGGGTGAGTATCAAACACTTCAAAAACCATGCCTGTATAGTAATCAAGACCGCGCATTAGGGTGATGTCAAACACTAAACTGTCGACGCCAGCTCGCTCAAGTAGCGTAAACAACTCTTGAACCTCTTTGACTGCAGAACTTCCACGAATTTCATCCGGAAGGTCAGCCATGCTAGTGGCATCTAATAATTTCTTTACCTTGGTTAATCCACTTTCGGCGCCTTCTCCAAATATCTCGGTGGCTTGGTCAGTAAAATCTTGGTCCGAAATCTTGCTTTTTTTGTCAAATAATTTAACCATCAATTGCGCCTGAACACCATCTAGACCAAAATACTGCGCCATCATGTAGTTTATAAGTTTGCGATTGTTAACTTTAATCACATAGTCACTGGACTGCGCACCGTAAGCCTTCATAATTCCATCAGCCATTGCAATAATCTCGGCCTCTGCACCAACACCGTCAGCCCCAAATATATCTACGTTCAGTTGCCAGAACTCACGTTCACGACCGCGCTGAGGACGTTCGTAACGCATAAAATTTGCAATCGAATATAGACGAGCTGGGTAAGCTAGCTCTTGGCGTCTCGCAGCTACCATACGCGATATTGACGGAGTCATTTCGGGGCGAATCGACACAAGTCGCCCACCTCGATCAGTAAAGGTGTATGTTTGTTCGTTAGTTAACTCTTGACCACTTTTGGCTGCATAAATTTCAATCGGTTCTAACAGTGGTGCTCCATATTCTTCGTATCCAAAACTCTCTGATACTTTGCGCCACACTGAAAAAATATGATTTTGTATCCGTTTATCGTCTGGATAGTAGTCACGTGTGCCTTTGTAGGGTTGTGATGATAGTGAACTCATTTACAGAGATTATCTCATTTTTGTTATAGCGACACAAGTTAGATAATCTAAGCAATAGATGGTTCGTTATGTCGATTGTCTATCGCCAAACTAGGTACTGGTGAAATCGAAAGTCTTGGTCTGAGCGAAAGAAAGACGTCATCATCGTGTACAGACATATAGCGTTGACGATAATCTGAAGTGTCTTTTACTTTATCGGAAGGTATTATCAGTTTATTTAGTTCACCCTGCGCAGACATTATTGCACCCCTAGCTAAATTGACACGTGTTCGAGGTATCCTTATAACCACAAACTCACCAGGGTCTGTTGTGTCAATAGGTCCTTCTAGAAACTTTGCGAACTCGGAAAATACATTTTTTTGGTTATCTAATGGAAGCAACCTCATCATAATTCGTGTTGAGCCTCTAGGGTTGTATTCTGTTTTTGAATACGCAGCTAGTGGAATAGGTACTCCACTTATTTTTTTAAGATAATTATTCTCAAAATTTCGAATCTTTGACTCAATCGTAGGTTCGCCATGAGGTTCAATATGATACGGAAGTGGACGGATTAAAGCGCTTTCACCGAATAAATTAACGCCAAAGCCACCTAACGATCTGATGGTTAATGTATTATTAACGTCTGATTCAGTGCTGTCATTTAGAAATAGCGATAAGGCATCAGATAATCTTGGACTTGGTTCTAAATCAAGCCTAACTCTCGCCTCTGAAAAAGTCTGACTCTCTCCGTGTGGCATATTTACAGTGTGACACGCTATATATGGTGTGTCAAGACGTTTTGTTGCACCCATATATACATGGCTATACCGGCAGCAACGCCGACATTGACTGACCTTGTCGATCCGAATTGTTCTATCATGACAATCTGACTGGCCGACTGTTGCATTTCTTTGCTTAGTCCAGGTCCCTCGCCACCGAAAACTAAGACAGTTTTCTCTGCTAGTTTGCATTCAGAAATTGGTTTAGCGCCAGGTAAAATATCAACTGCTGTGATTGTCCTAGAATCTAATCGCATTTCATCCACAAACTTTTGAACCGAATTATGATGTTTAATATTTAAATACCTATCAGTGACCATCGCGCCACGTTTGTTCCAATGACGCTTACCGATAATATGTACGTTTTCAACATTAAATGCGTTAGCTGCGCGCACAATTGTACCGATGTTAAAATCGTGTTGCCAATTCTCTATTGCAACGTGAAGAGAAACCCGTGAGTTGTTTAAGTCTGACTTAATAGCTTCGTTCGACCAATAACGGTATTTGTCGATTACATTGCGCCTATCTCCGTTTTCTAGTAATTCAGGGTCAAGACGCTCATCATCGGGCCAAGGTTTGGGGTGTGGACCAACACCTACTTCAAGATTAGTCATACGATGATTATACTTTATTTATTCGAAAGGACTTGGTCACCTCCGGCGATCCCGCGAGTTGCGCGTATGACGATTAATCGTCATCGGAACATCGCTCTCAAACTGCCACTGGCAGTTTTCGCCTTCGCGCCTAGGGTAAGGTTTAGGCTCTTCAAAACCAAAGTAAAATGAGACCAATTGGTCTCATTTTACTTTGGTACGCGAGAGAGGACTTGAACCTCCACGCCTTGCGGCACTAGCTCCTAAGGCTAGCGTGTCTACCAATTCCACCACTCGCGCATATACATATACTAGGCAGGTAGCCGAGATATTATACCAAAAACAGCTCTTTACCGCTACTTTTCTAATAGCCGAAAGTTATATTCCATATTCCAAACACGCTTGTGCTATCATTAATACAGAATATATGGGAGAAGGAAAATCGCTAAAATGAGCAAAATCTCTAAATACTTGAATGAACATCTTTTAGGCGAAGTAACGGTTGACGAAGCTATTCGCGAGCAGTTTGCTAACGACAGCAGTATCCTAAAGATTAAGCCAGAACTCATAGTCTCACCTCGCGTCACCAACGACATCCGTAAAGTTGCCAGGTTTACATGGCAGCTGGCCGAAAAAGGACATGTCTTGCCTATTACGGTCAGGGGTGGCGGCTCGGATCAGACAGGTGCAAGTATTGGTAAAGGTGTAATTATTAATACTCTTGCTCATCTAAACGAAATTTTATTTATTTCCCTAAAGGACAAGCAACGAATCGCACATGTTCAACCCGGCGTTACATATAAATCTTTAAACGATACTCTACGGGCATCTGGATTAAACCTGCCAGCTTACCCAGAATCATACTTATACAGCACTGTAGGTAGTGGCGTTGCCAATAATTACAGTGGTCAATTATCGGGATCCAAAGGCTCAACCGGCGACTGGGTTACTAAATTAGAAGTAGTACTGGCTAATGGAGATGTAATCGAAACCGGTCGCATTAACAAACGCGAACTTAACAGGAAGAAAGGTCTTCAAACCCTTGAGGGCGAATTGTACCGTAAACTAGATGGCCTAATCGAAGATAACGAGCAATTAATAACAGATAAAATCGATGACAAAATTCGTGATAACGCAGGCTATTCTGGAATTGCCAAAGTTAAACAACGTGATGGTTCATTTGACCTTACGCCATTATTTATTGGCAGCCAAGGTACACTGGGTATAATATCTGAAATTGTATTTAAAACTGAATTTTATAACAGTGACACATCAGTTATTGTTGCGACTTTCGACTCAGCGGAATCTGCCCGAGACGCGGCCGACAAAATCATCAAAAACGAACCAACTTCCCTTGAGCTTATTGACGGGTCACTATTTGACATGGCAAACGAAAAGGGTAAAATATTTCCGTTTTACTCAGAGGATAAAGCCGACAACTCGGTTGCAGCAGTTCTATATATCTCTTTCAACGACTTTAGCGAGGGCGCTAGACACCGCAAGATGAAACATACTCTAAAACACCTAGCTAAACTAAACGCTAATGTAGTTACGTCTGATAAACTTTCAAACGAAGAACTAGCTACAATACGTGAGGTTGCATCAACAGTGCTAAATACCGAAGTAAAGAATGAATCAATGCCACCATTAATTGACGGTGCATCGGTTCCTAGTGATAGAATCGAAGAATTCTCTGTTTCGGTCGCCGACCTAGCCAAAAAGCACCACATTGAATTACCTTTATACATTAGGTACATGGACGGAGTTATTAAAACCAGACCAATTCTCGAATTGAATAAAGTTGGCGATAAACAAAAGGTATTCAAATTAATAAGTGAATATGCAGAACTTGTCACTAAACATGGCGGTGTATTTATATCTGAATCAGGTGAAGGTCGCCTGAAAGCGAATGCCGCAATCGAAAATATTGATCCAGAAGTTAACCAATTATATGAACAAATACGGTCTGCTTTCGATCCATTCGGAACAATGAATTCGGGCGTTAAACAAAAAAACGAAATGAAAATATTGGTTTCAGCCCTTGATTCAAACTACAGCCGCGCCCGATTTTCTCAGTATTCACCACACAGCTAGCTATTGGCTATTAAAATTACGCCATATTCCAACAGCCATATTCCATATTCCAACCCCATTATTGATATAATGGGGTTTATGCGCGAGTGGCCTGCGTGAAACGTAAGTTATGTGTAGACGCGCGCGTCATGTCGTAAATGTCCGAGATGACCAAAAACTAAACGTACTTTTCTAATATATGCGCGAGTGGCGGAACGGTAGACGCGCTAGCTTCAGGTGCTAGTGCCCTTCGGGGCGTGGAGGTTCAAGTCCTCTCTCGCGTACCAAGTAAATAGTCAGTCTTCTCGACTGACTATTTACTTGGTATATATATGACTTTAACATCCACCCGGGCGTTGAGGTGAGACCCGCAAGTCTGCGGGTCGCAAGACGATGTCACAAATGAACTATGTTCATTTGACTGACTCGTGGGGTCGCGGAACGTGACCGAGTCCTCTCTCGCGTACCAAAATCATTATGCTTGATAATCCCTACGTCAAAGTCTATACTTCCCTGCAATATGGACGAGCAGTGTGTAAACGACATCGCAACTGGAATAGAAATAAATCTAATGACCCAAGAGCAGGTTGTTAGTGAGTTCAGAAATTTAGCCTCAAAAGACTTAGCGTTTGCCGCTCTACACTATGGTGAATTTGCCGATAAACTTGATACGGCAGCAACTGGTGGCAACACCCAACTTAGATCAATGATTGGCGGTCCCGATTCACTCTCGAGAGCCGAACTAATAGATGTTTTGGCACAAAATTACTCGGAAACTGACAATGAAACTAAAAAACGCATAATTGTATTGGCTGTTGAGCCACTGTTAAGAGATAACTCATTTTATGTACAGATGACAATTGCAAAAATGAGTAACCCACATATCATTGCAGATATTATTAGAATGTACCCTATATACAATCCAGGTGCCGATTTTTATGAACGAGATTTACTTAAAGGTGATAATTTAGTTGGTCCAGGCAGTATGCAGATGTGGTTAGATAAATTTGGTAATGATTACTTTGCGGCAATGGCACTTGCGCTACAGACTCAACACTCTACGGATGTCGAGTCAGTAATCGATGCGAACAAAGAACTCTTCGAGGGCGCTGCACACATTGTTGCATCACACCATGACGCGGTAGCTAACGAAAAGCTCTTGAAAGGCACTACGCTTAGTAAGTCGGAGCTTCTTCAAAAATACCAGTCTTCTTTTGTTAGCAGCTTCGTTGAACTCATACAGGACAAAATACAAAAAGCTAATTGGCTAAAAGTTAATTAATTTACGTCGCTAGCGTACAAACTGCTATATGGGTTAGTCTATGTTCACGCCTACATAGGGTATAGTTAATAACATGAGTAAAGAACCAAAACCCGTTGATATAAGCGACATACCCTCGGACAAACCAACCGAAAAATTTATGAAACTCGCCAGTCTAATCGTTAATAAATACCCGTTTGAAACAACCGAGGTTACTAGTGTTGGTAAATATACCAATAGTGAAACTATGAAGGCTTTAGTCGCAGAAATAACTAGTTTTGATTCTACCCTTGGCCCCGAACATAGAGATATGCTGGGTGATATTTATACAATAGGTGTACTTGACGGAGCTGGTAACGAAACAGCCTCACTAACTATTGGAAATATTGGTATCGCAATCGAATTAAGAGATGGGAAGCGCATTGACTATACAGATCTAACGCCAGACGCGATTGAAGCGTTAGTTGCTGGCTTTATCACTAAAAATAACTTAAGTGTTTTTGAAAACTAACCAAACATCAAAAGGATGCCTAAGAGGCATCCTTTTTTCGGTAATACGCGAGGGACGCTGTACCATAACTACGACTGTCCACCACAACACTCTCCAGTTCGGTCGGTCTCTCACCTCTACCTGGATATGATAATACCATAAGCCCGTTTGGTTTCAATAATTTAAATAATTTTACTACTGTTGATAATTGAACATGATTGTATGGCGGATCAGCAAAAATAATATCGTATTTCTCGTTAGTTCTATTTATCCAAGCTCTGACACCACCGTGAAATGTGATTGACTGCGACCTTACACTAACTTCATCGATATTTTCTTCCATAATTCGACCAGCCAGTGGGTCTTTTTCTAAGAAAGTAGCCGATTCGGCGCCACGACTAATTGCCTCAAGCCCAATTGAGCCAGATCCAGCAAAGGCATCCAGCACCACAGCACCTTTGATTTCTTCGCCGATACTATTAAACATGGCGTTACGTACCCGTTCGCCCATAGGGTGAGTTGTGGCACCGTCAGGCGCAAAGATTGTGCGTCCACCAAGTTTACCTGCAATAATTCGTAATCTCATATTAATTAAGTGTCGTTAAACGTTGATATTGTTCGACCTGATGAAATAGTTGTTTATATTCTAACAAATCCTGGCCTGATTCGATAAACACCTTGGCTTGACGTTGTGCTCGCGCAATAAGTTTCGTATCAGCTAGTGTTGCGATTTGTAGGCTCAAAGCTCCATGCTGTGCGCGTCCATAAATTTCTCCTGGACCACGTAGCCTTAGGTCAACTTCGGCTAGATAAAAGCCATCATTCGACTTTTCGATTTCGCGTAGACGTTCAGTAGGTTTTGAGCTGGTACTAGTAATTAAATAACAGTAACTTTGATGGCCACTACGACCGACACGCCCCCTCAACTGATGGAGCTGTGACAACCCAAACCTATCTGCGTCTTCGATAATCATCGCAGTAGCGTTCGGTACGTCAACACCAACCTCTACGACGGTGGTACTGACCAAAATATCAATCTCATTATCTGCAAAACTTTTCATGACAGCCTCTTTTTCACTAGATTTCAATTTTCCATGAAGTAACCCAATTCGACGATGTTTGAAGATCGAATTTTGAAGCTTTTTATATTCAGCTTGGACACTTTTTATCTCGTTATCTGGATTGTCGTCAATCAGACTACATATCACGTAAGCTTGCCTACCCTGACCGATTTGCTCATCGACTAGACTGTACAACTGTGCGCGACTGTTCGGCGACCAAATCTTGGTTTTTATTGGTAAACGACCTTTTGGTAATTCGTTCAAAATACTGACATCCAGTTCACCGTACACTGTAAGCGCTAACGACCGAGGTATCGGTGTAGCTGTCATAGCCAGCAAATGCGGCATAAACTTAGACTTGCCTAGTAGTGCCTGTCGTTGATTAACGCCGAAACGATGCTGTTCGTCGATTACCACGAAGCCAAGTTTATGAAATTTAACAGTATCTTGGATCAACGCGTGAGTCCCGACTACAACATCAACAACTCCTAATTCAAGCTGTTGATATAAAGTCTTTCGCGATGCGCCCTTTACGCCACCAGTAAGTAAACCAACCTTCACACCTAAGGGCTCTAGAAGTCCACTAAGTGTTTCGGCATGCTGCGACGCCAATATCTCAGTAGGAGCCATGAAGGCTGTTTGAAAGCCCTCTTTGGCAGCCTGGACAGCAGCAAGTCCAGCTACGACAGTTTTACCCGACCCAACATCACCTTGCAATAATCGGTTCATTGGAGTTTTCTTTTCAAAGTCTTGTAATATTTCCCATGCAGCAATCCTTTGCGCACCCGTCAAAGCAAATGGTAATTTAGACACAAAATTTTTGACCGTTACTTGATCGAATGGAATGTGCCAACCGTTTAATTTTGCGTTTTCTTGACGATTTAGCTGACTGGCTAGTAGCAACTGAAATAACTCCTCAAAAGCCAGTCGTTCACGAGCTTTCTCTATATCCTCCATACTTTCAGGGAAGTGCATGCCCAAGATCGCTTGACTGCGCGACATCAATTTCTCAGACTGAACCACACTGGCTGGTAGTGTTTCGGGTAGCATCGATATAAGTGGTCTTAGTTCTGCCAAGATTTTACGCACTAACGGGGTTTTTAGGCCCTTAATTGAGCGATAAACAGGTAAAATTCGGTCAGTCTGGACAGGCATATCACTGACCAGTTCAGCGCTGGGATTCGTCAACTGATAGCGGTTAAAATTAAACTCGAACTCACCAGAGAAAAAGAATTCCTTACTGGTTTTTAATTGTGTTTCCCGATATGGCTGATTAAACCAAACTGCTTGTAGTTTACCAGTTTCATCAACAAGAGTTGCCGTTGTAATCCTCAGACCTCTGCGAACTGGACGCGTGGCAATCTTTTCACAGCGTGCCTTAATCGTAACTTTACCCGGTGCAATATTAATAATCTTAGTAACCTGCGAGAAGTCTTCATGCGCGCGGGGCAAGAAGTCTATTAAGTCTCCAGCAGTTTCAATCCCCGCCAAAGCAAACTGTTCGGCAGTTTTCTCGCCAACTCCTTTTATTTTGCCTATTGATGACAACAAGTTCATGTACTTATGATAACAGTGTTAGTGATAGTATTTATATTATGAAATACTTGTAATACCATCGAGGACAAATGCGGTGTCTTCCCACTTTTCAACCTCAATAGAGTCAATTCCCATTGTTTTAACAGGGTAATCATTTCCGCCTTCTTGAAGTTTGTCACCAATAAACAGTATTTCGTCTTTACTAATATCAAGAGCTTCAATTAGCTTTTGCATACCGTAGGCCTTATCCACTCCAATCCTAGTAACGTCAACGCTTGTTGTTCCGCCAAGTCGGACCTCTAAATCTAGTAGTTCTTTAGCCACTATTTCGCGTAATCTAAGTTTTGTTTCCTGATTTTTAGCGGCCCACTCGTATTTTTTTTCAGCTGGTGCCAGTTGACCAAGTACGGAATATGTCACCTGGCTGTTACGGTCTTCGATTCTTTCGCCATAAACTTTTATGTCCCAGATTCCGAGCGATTTCGCCGCCTTTTCCAGAGCGTGACTTATTTTGTCCTTTTCCTTTTTGGTTAAATCCTCAGCATACTGTAAAGCCCATTCTTCACTTATCTTTTCATATCTATAGTATCTGGTTCCGCAGGTGGGCATTAAGTGCAGCCTCGAAAGCTGTAGCGGCGTTGCCTCCAGCCTATCGATAACTTGCATTTGAAAAAGCTCCAGCGACCCACCAGATATTATGCAAACATCATAATTATTTAATAATTCAACCAATAGTTTACCCATACGGTCTGAAATTGGTGATTTCGTTACCGCTAGTGTGTCATCAAGGTCAAATGCGATTAATTTTTTAGTCATTGTCTATAAACCTCATTAATATTACTAATTTTGAAACTTGATCACATCTTAACGGGCCAAGACGAAAGTATTCTTGCCTTTTTTCAAAAGCGTCACCTCGTTGATTGGCTGGTCTGAGTCGACCTTGTTCCCGTTTAGCGAAATTGCCCCGCCTTCGATTAACCGTTTTGCATCGCCATTACTAGACGATACGCCTGATTTAACTAGGACGTCTATGATTGATTGACCAGTCGTAAAAGTTGGAATTTCGGCGGCTAAAGCGTCAAGATCACCCTCGTTTAATGAGATGAAGTCAGCACTGCCAAATAGGACATCTGTCACGCGCTCAACCGATTCGAATCGCTCTTTGCCGTGTACCAACGTCGTAACTTCACGCGCCAAAACTTTTTGCGCTGCGCGTTTTTCGGGGTTTGTCTGTGACTGACGCCCTAAATCTTCAATTTCTTCTTTTGATAGCAATGTGAAGACCTTTAGCCAATCAATGACGTCTTGGTCACCAGCATTTAGCCAAAATTGATAGAACTTATATACACTAGTTTTCGACGGATCTAGCCATATCGCACCGCCCACGGACTTGCCGAACTTGACGCCAGTAGTTTTATTGACCACCAGTGGCGAGGCGTAAACATGTGCTTCCTTGGACTCTATTCGACGTATTAAATCAACTCCTGCTACTGAATTACCCCATTGATCAGCGCCACAAAGCTGCAGCGTAACACCAAACTCTCGGAATAAATGTAAAAAGTCGTAACCTTGAATTAATGAATAGCTAAACTCCGCATAACTAATACCCGCTCCATCTGCACCTAATCTAGACTGTACGAACTCACGCCCCAGCATCTGATTCATCGGAACGTTTTTACCGATTTCACGAAGAAATGTCAGATAATTCATATCTTTGAACCAATCGTAGTTATCGACAATCGTAAAATCTTTTCCAGCAAAAATAGTTTTGTATTGTTCAGCAATGGCTGATTTGTTGTGGTCAATGTCTTCGAGTGTAAGTAGGTTGCGCTCAGCCTTTTTGCCGTCTGGGTCACCAATCATTCCCGTTGCGCCACCAACCAATAAATAAGCTTTGTGGCCAGCATCGATAAAGTGTCGAACCATCATAGCGGCAGCTAAGTTACCGATTTGCATACTATCGGCACTAGGGTCAACGCCAAAATAAAATGAAACAGAGCCACTATCTAGGATTGATAAGTCTTTATATGTAGTTTGGTTTACGAATCCGCGCCAGGCTAATTCTTCGGAAAATTTCATTCTGTCTCCATATTTTTAGTGCTTGTCTATCTGAAAGTATACCAAACTTTAGCCCTAAACACATAGCCAGAATTTACCTATTAGAATATTGGGCCATCAAGAATTTAGTGCTATAATAAACGATGATATTGCTTATGGGAAATATACTACGTGGCTAAAAAACCATCACCTTCGCGTAAACTTAACGTTTATTCAAACCTAGCTCGAACCAGAAAAGCTAAAAAGGACGCCGATGCACGTAAACGTGCCCGTTATTTAGCAACGCTACCTAAAAACCCAGTCAAACGATTCTTTTACCGCATGCACCCTAAACGACTAGCAGCTTTCTGGTTTAGTAAACGTGGTGCAATAATGGCGCTCAAGATAGCTGGCGTCACAATCCTATTGATGGCACTTCTGATTGGTGGATTGTTCGCATACTTTCGTAAGGACCTTGATTCAATTCGACCTGGCGAAATTGCCAAACGCGTGCAAACCACAGTTACGACATACTTGGACCGTAACGGCAATGTCCTCTGGGAAGATAAGGGTGACGGCAACTACAAACTAGTTGTCGACAGTAAAGACCTCAGTAACTATCTCAAAGAAGCAACCGTTGCAATCGAAGATAAAGACTTTTATGTTCACGGAGGCATTAGCCCGTCTGGGTTAATTAGAGCTGTGTTCAATAACTTAACAGGTGGTGATACACAAGGTGGATCTACCCTAACCCAACAACTCGTTAAACAAGTCTTTTTTTCTGATCAATCCAGCAACCGAAGCCTTGGTGGTATACCACGCAAAATCAAAGAGCTGATTCTGTCGATTGAAGTTGAGCGTATGTACGACAAGGATCAGATTCTAACTCTATACCTCAACGAATCACCCTATGGTGGTCGGCGTAACGGAGCTGAATCTGGGGCTCAAACGTACTTTGGTAAGTCCGCCAAAGATCTAAATATCGCCGAAGCCGCCTTACTGGCTGCAATACCACAAAACCCATCTGTTTATGACCCATATAACGTTGCCGGTCACGAAGCTCTAATAGCTCGTCAGCACACTGTAATAGATAATATGCGTGATCAGGGTTACATAACTAAGAAGCAAGCTGACGAGGCCAAAGCGTACCCAATTATTGACCATCTACTACCTGAACAAAGCCAATACAAAAACATCAAGGCGCCTCATTTCGTACAAATGGTACGCACCGAGTTAGAAAAAGAACTAGGTAAAGCGACGGTTGGTAAAGGTGGTTTAACAGTCAAGACAACACTTGATATTCGAATTCAAGATAAGTTACAAGAAGCGATGGACACAATGTTTAGTTCTTATGTGCCTGCCTGGGCAGGCTTTAGTAATGGTGCAGCCACTGTCGAGGATAGTCAAACTGGCCAAATTGTAGCCATGGTAGGTAGTCGCGACTTCGAGTATCCTGGTTTTGGTCAAGATAATGCCGCAACTGCCTATATTCAACCTGGATCAACTATCAAGGCCCTAGTTTATACAGAATTATTCCAAAAGAAGCCTGACGGTCAAGCCAACTACGGTAGTGGCTCAATCCTAAAAGATGAACCGATTGATGCAATTTACGGAGCAAAATTACAAAATGCCGATCACAAGTTTAAGGGCGATATTCCGATTAGGATAAGCCTAGCGACTTCACGTAATATCCCAGCCGTAAAAGCAATGTACATTTCTGGCATTCAACCGACCCTAAAAGAAATTCGTGCGATGGGTGGAACCAGTTATTGTACTCAGGGTAACGAGGTTAATGCAGGATTAGCATCTGCCATCGGTGGCTGTGGAATCAAACAAGTCGACTTAGTTAACGGATACGCCTCAATTGCTCGAATGGGCGTTTATAAACCTCAATCTTCAATCTTGGAAGTCAAAAATAGTTCTGGTGAGGGCTTACAAAAATGGACTGATCCAGCCGGTGTACGAGTTATTGATCCTCAATCTGCCTACATTGTATCGGATATTTTAACTGATCCTGTTGCTCGTGCTGGCCTAGCTAATACTCCTGCAATGAATATCCCTGGCGTCAAAACTGCCACCAAGACCGGTACGTCAGATAAAGATGGAAATGCCAAAGACATTTGGATGATGAGCTATAGCCCAGCTTTAACCATGGGCGTTTGGCTCGGTAACTCGGATGCCACGATACTCAAAAACGGTAACTCAACCCTACCTGGTCCAATCATCAAGACAGTCATGGAGTACGCTCACAAAGAGGTTTATGCCAAAGAAGGTAAATGGAAATCGGGCGATTGGTTCACTCAACCAGCCGGAATCCAACGAATAGGCGGAGAACTTTATCCTTCTTGGTGGAACAAGAACCAAGGTAAGACAACAGATAAATTAACATTTGATAAAGTTTCAAAAAAGAAAGCAACCGACTGTACGCCGGACGGAGCCAAGATTGAAATGGATGTCACTAAAATGGTTGACCCTGTTACCAAAAAGGACATCTATACTGCACCTGCAGGCTATGACGCCACCAAGGAAGACGACGCACACAGCTGTAGTGACACAGGTCCAAATGCAGGGTCAGTAACTGTTACACCAGTGATAGGTAGTCCTAACGACTATACAATTAGCGGCTCTGTCACTAACGGATCTCCATTTAAGATAAGTAGTGTTGAAATTAAAGTTGGTGGCAGTTTGGTTAAAACACTCACCAAAGACGGTAACTATTCTTATGTATACTCGGTACCTGCTAGTGCAACTTCAACTCAACCTATAACAGTTACCGCTACTGATACAGGCTATTACGTAGACGTCGCAACCGGCACTATGCCAGCCTATACGCCACTTCCCTAAGATTACTTTTGTTCGTTAACTAATTTAATTAGATCTGATTCGTTCTGAGCTGACGTACGAGGCTTACGTGACTGCAATGAAGACTTACTAACACTACCACGATTCGCATTACTAGCAGCCTTAGAGCGGCCTCTAGCTTTATCTTTGTTGATATTGGTGCTCCTTGGCTTTGACACTGGGCTTTGCTCACGATTATCGCTACCATGCGACGCCTGTTTGTCAGTTGGACGAGCGAACATCATTTTTCCAGCCGCTGTTTGCAGGCTACGAATAAACTCAATTTCAATCGTTTTACCGATACGGTCACTAGCATGTTCAACTACAACCATAGTTCCGTCTGTTAAATGGCCAACCGCTTGGTGATTGTCTTGGCCTTTTTGAGTTAACTCAAGCATAATCTTCTCACCAGGTAAATATGCCATCCTGAGGCTCATTGCCAGGTCATTGACGTTAAGAACAACTAAACCTTCAACCTGAGCAACTTTGTTCAAATTATAGTCAATCGTACAAATCACGCCGTGGTTTTCTCGCGCTAATTTTAACAATCGTTCGTCAACACCCTCTTCGGCCTTGCTGCCATCCTGAAAAATTTCAACATTTACGTCGGGCATTTTTTGGAGCTCGTTTACAACATCAAGTCCATGCCTAGCTCGACTCCGCTTCTCGGCGTCGGCATTATCAGCTAGGTATTGCAGCTCTCCAATTACACTACGCGGAATAAATAGCGTGTCACCGATAAAGCCCGACTCAGCCACTGCTAAAATACGCCCATCGATCAATACCGACGTATCAACAAAGATTGGGCGATTATGCTTTTTGTGAGCTAGTTTTTTTGTGTTAACTGCGACCAGATATGTCGCTTCTGCTGCAATAATAAGCAGCAAAATTATAATGAATATTTCCATTTGTTTCCTTACTTTTTTTGTAGATAGTCGATTAACGCAGAACGTAAATCACTAACGCTTTTAATAAATGAGTCCTTTGATGAGCTTTTTGGAGCTATCGCCTGAGTAAAGCCTAGTTTTTTTGCCTCGGCTATGCGCCTGTCGGCGCCAATGGCTGATCTAATCTCGCCACCTAGGCCAACTTCACCAAAAACAACCACTCCGTCATCAATTCTTCGTTCTGCTGCTGCACTAGCAATCGCCATACAGACAGCCAAATCTGCTGCTTGATCGTTTAGTTTTAGTCCGCCGACGACATTTATATAAATATCTTTATCCGATAAATTCAGTTTCGTGCGACGTTCAATAACCGCAATTAATAAATTCAGACGGTTTAAATCAAACCCACTAGCAGTACGCTTAGGATAACCGAAATTTGTTGTATTAACAAGGGCCTGAATCTCCACTAGTAGCGGTCTTGTGCCTTCAAGCGTAGCTAACACGACCGAACCATCAGCATTTTGACGCTCCGCAAGCAGCGCAGCTGAAGGATTTTCGACTAACCGTAGGCCCTCTTCGTACATTTCAAAAATAGCTGCTTCTGTAGTAGAACCGAATCGATTCTTGATAGCTCTGACAACCTTGAACCCACCATATCTATCGCCCTCAAATTGCAAAACAACATCAACCAAATGCTCCAAAACCTTCGGACCTGCAATACTGCCTTCTTTGGTGACATGCCCAACCAAAACAACTGCAGCGCCAGATTGTTTAGCGGCCCGAATAATTACGCTACTACTGTTGGTTATCTGGCTGACCGTACCAGGAGCTGACGTAATCTCATCAAGTGCAAGTGTTTGAATTGAATCAATAATAACTAGTTGATACTTGCCAGATAAAATTGTTGCTGCGATATCATCAGCGCTGGTACTGGCAGCAAAGCTCAGTTGCTCACTTTTTTCTGCCCCCAACCTTTCAGCTCGGAGTTTAACCTGACTAGCTGATTCTTCGCCACTGACGTATAACACCGGGCTTTTATGAGCAACGTTAGCTGTAACCTGAAGTAGCAGCGTGCTCTTACCAATGCCAGGCTGCCCAGCCATTAGCACCACGCCACCAGGCACGATACCACCACCAAGCACGCCGTCTAGGTCCGAGAACCCCGTCGTAAGTCGCTTCATAGATTCTTGTTTCGATATAGATTGTATAGTTTGAATTGGTAAGACTTTTCCTGTCGACATACCCCTTGCAACCGCCGATTTACCACTACTTAATGGCGCCTGTTCGAGCAGTGTATTCCATTCACCGCAATTATCACATTTACCTGTCCATTTAGGATAACTTGCGCCACAATTTTGACAGATAAATTGAGTTCTTGATTTTGCCATTACTTGTATTATACCTTAGACCGACGGCGTAGGAGCTAATGTTGAATCTATGCTGTTATATAGCTTCTTAGACTCTATAGCAATTTCATTATACTGCTTGACCAAACTATCATGACTAGCAACTTCAGCTTCAACACTACTTCTTAATACATCTAGGGCGGCTATTCGATTGGTGAGCTGTGACCTTTCGTAATCAAACTGCGCTCTTGATGAAAATGTTTTGTTATTAAACGTATTAATATCAGCATTTAGTTTAACCACATCGCTGTTATATTGCGCTGTATCTGATTCTATCTTGGCAGCTAGCTCATTAATTTGTGACAGCAAACTAGTGCGCTTTTGATCGAGTGCCTTAAACACTCCGCTATATGCGGCATTCAAAGCGACTACCTTCTGGCGGTCGTCGAAATACCGTTTATAATACGTCTCGAGCTCAGGACTAATATCGGCGACTTCTGTTCCAATAATCGAATGTAGCTCATTATCTCGCTCGGTCGGCTCAGTACGCGCATAAAACGCCATCCGATCCTTAAACTCAGGTTGTGATTCTAGTTTGATGTACTCTGCCTCGAGAAGTTTATTAACTTTGGTCTTTTCGGCGTTATCAAGTCGTTGATAGGCGGCGTGTAACGCTTCGTGGGCAGCAGTTACCTCTTTGATACCATCAAGTTTGGGATCAGTTACATCATAAATATAAATCTTTTTGTTGGTGTAACAACCCAAAATCGACGTGCTGTTTTCGACAGTTTCACATTCTTTGTTAAAATTTTGCGTGCCATCTAGTTTAGGTTGACTAGCTAGATAATAAAATTTGCCATGCTCACTCATACCAGCTCTATCAACTAACTGGACAACGCCAGGGCCAGGTTTGAATTGCCAAACCGTAATTTGATCGTAGACGTATTGACGATTAATTAGCAGCCAAATCGCAACAAATACTAATAGTGCGCTTAAGGCGAAATTAACTACACGTACTAGATTATGTCTCTTTGGTGACATCAACGCGTATCTCTCCCTTATTAGTACTGACGGTTAATACGCTTCCTTTTTCATACTCACCTGATAAAATCCCATCGGCAATCCGAAGTTCAATTTCGTCTTGGATAGCACGCCGTAGCGGTCTGGCGCCAAATTTTTCGTCGTAACCTTCTTCAATCACCAGGCGTTTAGCAGAAGGTTTAATAGTTAGATGAATACCCTTGTGAACCAATCTATCCTGCAACTCATTGATTAGGTTGTCAAAAATCTTGCCCACTTCCTTCCTGGTTAGAGCTCTAAATGTAACGATACTATCGAACCGGTTGATAAGCTCTGGTCGCATCATTTTTTCAAGCGCTGAGCGAGCCGCTTCAGCGTTCTCAGCATGTACTTCATCTAGCTTCTTCTCGTCAGACCTGGATACGGCATGAAAGCCCAGGCTTGACTCTTTCATCATTCGATCAGCCCCCAGGTTGCTGGTAAGTATAATAATCGCATTACTAAAGTCTACCTTTCGGCCCTTAGCGTCAGACAACGTACCGTCTTCTAAAATTTGAAGCAGTAAGTGAAAGACTTCCGAATGTGCCTTCTCGATTTCATCAAACAACACGACACTATATGGCTGTCTACGAATCTTGTCCGTAAGCTGCCCGCCATCGTCATAACCCACGTATCCAGCCGGAGCACCCAGTAAACGACTAGTGTTATGTCGCTCACTAAACTCACTCATATCGATTTTTATTAACGAATCTTCACTGCCGAATACCTCTCGGGCTAGAACCTTGGCAAGTTCGGTCTTGCCGACACCTGTTGGGCCCATGAATACGAACGACCCAATCGGACGCTTGCTACTAGCAACGCCACTTCGGCTACGTCTAATTGCTTTTGAAACCTTTTCAACTGCTTCTGATTGACCGATGATATATTTACCCAAGTGTTTCTCTAGATTACGTAGTAGTTTTGCTTCTGATTTTTGGACACGTTTAACTGGGATATTGGTCATAACAGCAATCGCATGCGCAATATCGTCATCATTTAGTGTTATCGGTGTCTTCTTTTCAAAGTCCAGCTTTGTCTCTTCTAGCTTAACGGTTAATTGACTAATTCTAGTTTTATAAAGTGCAGCCCGTTCATAATCCTCAGCCGTAACCGCTTCTTCCATCTTTTCATTTAGATTTTTGAGCTGCTTGGTAAAATCACGTAATTTACTAGGTTTGCGGCCGCTCTTAACACGCACCAAGGCAGCTGCCTCGTCAATCACATCAATAGCTTTGTCGGGCATAAAACGTTCGCTAACGTATCGATCCGCCATATAAACCGAATCTTCTAGCACCTCGTCACTCATACTGACGCCGTGATGCTTCTCGTAATGCGGGCGCAGGCCCTTTAGTATCGCAATGGTATCTTTCAGACTTGGCTCTGGTACAACAATCGATTGCAAGCGACGCTCTAGGGCGCTGTCTTTCTCGATGTGTTTACGATATTCATCAAGTGTAGTGGCTCCAATTAGGTGGATTTCGCCTTTGGCAAGTGATGGTTTCAAAATATTAGCTGCGTCAAGCGCGCCTTCAGCAGCACCCGCCCCAACCATCAAATGTAGCTCATCAATGAATACGATAATGTTCTTTTGAGTTCTTAGCTCGTCCATTACTTTCTTGAGTCGTTCTTCGAACTCACCGCGATATTTTGTGCCAGCAATCATACCAGCTAGATCTAGCTGTATAACTCTTTTGTCGAGTAGATGGTCGGGCACATCCTCACGCACAATCCGTTGTGCTAAGCCCTCAACAATCGCGGTTTTACCAACTCCAGGCTCACCAATTAAAACTGGGTTGTTTTTGGTACGTCGACTTAGGATCGTAACTAACCTTTCTTCTTGGTCGTCTCGGCCTATTACTGGATCTAGTTTGCCGTTCTTGGCGGCAGCGGTTAAATCAGTACCGAATATTTCAAGCGCACCTTTTCGTTTAGGTGATCGCTTGGTCTCGGTAGCAATTGATTCGTCGTTTTCACTAAATAAATCGTGTTGACGATTTAGAAAGTCCTCTAGTTCTGACATTAACTCTTCTGTGTCAATGTTCATATCGCGCAGCAAGACGCTAGCTCTAGCGTTTTTCTGGTTCAAAATGCTATACAAGATATGCTCAGTGCCTAAATAATCCTGGTGAAACTCCTGGGCGACATCCCAGCTCATTTTTAGTGTCAATTTAGCAGTTTCGCTTAAATCTTTCATGCCGGTACTAACAATAACCGTCAAAGGGGCAAGTTTAAGCGCAACCTGAGCGCGATCAAGTGTGACACCGGCATCAGCCAGCAGTTTGGCCCCAACCGAAGACCCCTGAGCCAAAACCCCAAGCAATAAATGTTCGGTACCAATATAAGGGCTGTTGTAGCCTTGGGCAATTATGTTAGCGTGATGCAAGCTAGTCCGAGCATTGTCGGACAAGTGTGAAACGAATTCTGCAAAGTCGTCTGCCATAATATTATTATATATGTAAATTGTCGTAATTTTGCTTAAAAACCATAGGCTCTATCGATTTTTACAAAATACTTGTTTTACATCCCTCCTTTTAATACGGATATTGATAGTTAATTCAAAAATCCATTTATACAGTTAATTATAACAAAATTAGCACTCGCGTCAAGCGAGTGCTAATTAATTGTATCCCAAATTAGGCTTCTTTAGCTTTTGCTAACCTTCCCAGTCGGTCAACCAACAGATATACTGCTGCCAATCCAACAAGGACATAAACAACACGGGCTAAGGCACTGTCCATGCCAAAGATGTTGTCCACCAGGTTATAGTCGAATGCACCGACCAATCCCCAGTTTAGTCCCCCTATAATTACTAGTACTAATGACGTGACGTTGAGTGCTTTCATACTCTCTTCTCCCGTTTAGTTTGTAATTACATTATACACCCATGGTTGGCTATTGGCTATTGGCTATTCGTCGTCACTAGTAGATTCTTGAACGGCGTCAAGCAAGCTGTCTTCAATATTCTTTTTTGGAGCGGGTGCAGGCTTTGTGGCAGCCTGCTCAATATCAAGTTCATATCCCGTCAGACGACTCGCTAAACGTACGTTTTGACCTGCCCGACCAATTGCAATTGATTGCTGATCTTCGTTAACAAAAACCTTAGCGCGTTTTTCAGCTTCGTCAATCTCAACTTTACTAACTTCGGCCGGACTAAGCGCATTTTTTATAAACTGTTCGTTGTTATCATCAAATGTAACGATATCTATTTTTTCCTGATCGCCAATTTCGTTCATGACTGCCTGAACGCGCGTGCCGTGCCCACCAACAAACGTACCAACTGGGTCAACCCCAGGAACAGTGCTCGCAACGGCAAGTTTAGTACGTCGACCAGCTTCACGAGCAATCGCCTTTATTTCAACTGCGCCAGTCTCTAGTTCTGGAACCTCTTGGCGGAATAGATATTCGACAAACTGTTCGTTGCCGCGACTAAGAATTAGTTGCGGACCACGGTTGTCACGCTCGATATCCTTGATGTAAACCTTGATACGACTACCGACGTTATAGAACTCACCCTGGATTTGTTCGCTCTGAGGAATAATACCTGTTGCTTTGCCAAGTTCAACTCGAATAACGCGCGGCTCTACTCGCTGAACCATACCGTTAACAACGGTACCAATTTTGTCCTCGTATTCCTCCAAGACTACTTCTCGCTCAGCTTCACGTAGGCGCTGCAAGACAACCTGTTTGGCTGTTTGAGCTGCCACACGTCCAAAGCTAGTTACTTCGTGTTTTTCTTCGATCACATCGCCAATAACAGCATCTTTTTTGACTTTTTTTGCATCTGTCAAACTAATCTCAAGCGCTTCACTGCCAACAGTTTCGACAACTTCTCGCGACACAAAAACATTGGCTGTACCGTCGTTAACGTTTAATTCACTGCGTACTTCTTGATCACGTTCGCCATTATCACGTCGCCAAGCGGCGGCAATAGCCTGTTCGATGACAGAAAGTACTGTTTCTTCAGGTAAGTTTTTTTCCTCAGCGATTGTTCGGACCGCCAAAGTCAGTTGTTTAATATTAATTTCTTCCATAAATTGTTTCCTTTCGTTTAGGATTTAAAAAAGTCGACCTGCCGGCCGACGAATTGCAATGTACTAAGTTAAACTATACTCTCCTCGTGTTAGTTAATCAAGTTTTGGCACGGTCTGATCAGGGCAATCTGTTAATATTTTGTGAATAGCATCGTACTCTGCCCTACTAACCCACAGATCATATTTAGACTTAACCGCAACCTGCCTGGCTACATATTCACACCTAAACGCTTTATTTGAGGGTAACCACGTAGCGGCGTCGCCATCGCTTTTCTGCTGGTTGGCTTGACCATCAACCGCCAGCAACTCTAATGGGTCATTAGCGAGCTGAACACGTAGATCAGCGGATAAATTCTGTGCGCCTTTTTGCCACGCATCAGACAAAGCGACAACGTGGTCAATCTGAACCTCAGAGCTAGTGGAGCTACCTCTTTTAAACTGGATTATTTTTCCAGTATATGGGTCGTGTAACACTCCCGATGTAACGTTACAGCTATCATCAACGACGGAACCGGGCATGTCACGATGCAAAATAATATTTCGAATGTCACAGCCGTTAATTTCTTTCCACCCGTCACCAAATTGCTGACGCGAGTAATCTGTTTTGGGCGCACGACCTTTAATTTTTAAACTATCGAGCACTTCAGATGCTAATCTGGAACCTTTGGTTTCTAATGTTTCGTTTTTGGGTGCTGACGCGGGCTGATTATCACTAGGGGCAGGTTCGTTAATGACGACTATTATTAAAATAATCGTCAAAAATATAACACCAAAGATTGAGCGACGTAGTCGAAAATTATTTGCCACACATTCATTATGCACGACCGCTAAACTTTTGGATAAATGCTTCTTATTAACACCTCTGCTACAATAGTACGTATGCAAACAATTACTAGACTTTTAGAATATTTCGTTCCTGAGCACTACGACCTTTCACTCAGACTTAACCGAACGAAGCGGACATTTGATGGACTTGTTACTATAAAGGGCACCTTGAACCAAGGTAAATCACAAATTAGCCTACATTCCAAAGAACTCGATATCAAATCCGTCACGCTTGATGGCAAAAATGCAGACTTTAAGTTCGATAAATTCGACGAGTTAATTATTACTCACCCAGATTTAAGCGCAGGTAAACATATAGTTGTGGTTAAATTTTCGGGCAAAATAACTGATGGAATGCACGGCGTCTATCCGTGTTATTTTGAACACGGTGGTGTCAAAAAAGAATTAATTGCGACTCAATTCGAAAGCAATCACGCCCACGAGGTCTTTCCATGTGTCGATGAGCCGTCTGCAAAGGCAACGTTCAACGTCACGCTAACAACCGAACCCGACGTGGTCGTACTTGGTAACATGCCAATCAAACAGCAAAATGTTGAAGATGGCAATTTAGTAACTACTTTTGATACCACTCCTAAAATGAGCACCTACTTACTCGCCTGGGTGGTTGGTGAACTCCATAAAGTAACTGCAAAAACCAAAAACAACATAGAAGTAAACGTCTGGGCAACACCAGCGCAAAAATCTAACAACCTGGATTTCGCGCTTGATACAGCAGTTAGGTTAATTGAATTTTACGAAGATTATTTCGACACACCATATCCATTGCCAAAAAGTGATCATGTGGCACTACCTGACTTTTCATCGGGTGCTATGGAAAATTGGGGGCTAGTAACTTATCGAGAAGTAGCGCTTCTGGTTGACCCAAAATCTACTAGTATTTCAAGCAAACAAATGGTCGCCACTGTCATCGCACACGAGCTAGCGCATCAATGGTTTGGTAACTTAGTCACAATGAAATGGTGGGACAATTTATGGCTAAATGAGAGCTTCGCCAACATGATGGAATATTTAGCGATCGATAAGCTGTACCCCGACTGGGATATGTGGTTAGAGTTTTCGACCAACGAAGGAATCGCCGCTCTAAGACGCGATAGTCTTGACGGCGTGCAACCGGTCCAGGTTGAAGTTAATCACCCCGACGAGATTAGTAGTATTTTTGATCCTTACATTGTTTACGCCAAAGGTGGACGATTACTTAGAATGTTACAGGTCTATGTCGGTGAAAAAGCATTCCAAGATGGGCTTAAAAGTTACTTCGCCAAATTTGCTTACCAAAATACTGACGGAGACGACCTATGGTCTGCCCTGTCAGGCTCTAGCGGCAAAGACATCAATAAATTAATGCAAACTTGGATATCTCAACCTGGTTTTCCGGTACTAGACGCTGAAATTAGTAGTGATAATAAACTACAGTTGTCGCAAAACCAGTTCTTCGTTGGAGCACACGCAAAATCTAATCAAATTTGGCCAATACCGCTCGGTGCCACTGATTCCGACCTACCTAAACTACTATCCGAACAGTCGTCCACTTTGGATTATAACGGTAGATATCTGAAGTTTAATATAGGTGATAGCGCCCACTTCATTACTCACTATGGCCCAAAACTATTTCAACAGGTTATATCAAGCCTAAATGACGGTAAACTTGCGCCAATCGATCGTCTGCAAATCTTACACGAAGCAACATTACTAGCTCAGGGAAACAAAATAGCCACAGCTGATTTAATTCCGCTAATCAAGTTATACAAAGACGAAACTAGTGAGCCTGTTTGGACCGTCCTTTCACTCGCCCTACGCGAATTACGAAAGTTCGTTGAGATGGACCTACGGGCTGAAACTAAACTACGCGAATTTACAGGTAATATTTCCTTAAAGCAGTACAAACGACTGGGTTGGACGAAGCAGCCAAACGAAACCGAGGCAGACAGTAAGCTACGAGGCATCGTCGTTGGTGGGATTATTTATAGCGAAAACGATAATGCAATTAAGACAGCTCGTAAAATATATGAAACAACTGATCTAACAAATATTGATCCTGACCTAAGACCATTGATTCTTAGTAGTATTACTCGGCATGGAGACAAAAATGACGTCGACAGACTACTGTCACTTTATAAAAAGACTCAGTCAGTCGACATTTTAGAAGATATAGCTATTGGTATAACTAGCACTAGACTACCCGATCAAATCGACAGGCTGCTAGAGTCCATGATGGATCCTGAGATTGTTCGGCCACAAGACGTCGCGCGCTGGTTCGTATACCTAATTAGAGGTCGTGAAAGCCGCAATCAAACCTGGCGGTGGCTCCAACAAAACTGGGACTGGATAAGTAAGACATTTGAAGGCGACAAAAGTTACGATTCATTCCCGCGTTATGCAGGAAACGCCCTGTCGTCTCGTCAACACCTTGAAGAATTTAAACAATTCTTTAATCCAATAAAGGACATGCCGTCATTAAAACGCGTAATAGCGCTCGGTATCAAAGAAATCGAAGGGCGGGTATCACTAATTGAGCGTGACCAGCCTGCTGTAGTTAAAGCTCTACTTGATCTCTAAAAAAACTTCGACCGTAGGCTGAACGCCGGTTAGGCTGATAGCCGCAAGACGCAAATTTGTATCAATTGATTGATTAATCGCAGTATAATACTCAGCCGCAAACTTCATTTGACGAAGCTTTTTAGGGGTTATCGCCGCCAAGCCCCCGCCTTGATTTGGTTTCTGGCGGTATTTTACCTCAGTAAAATATGTTACGTCGCCTAGTGTTGATACAATGTCAATTTCGCAAAATTTAGTTTTCCAATTACGATTAATAATTTTATGTCCATGACTTTTCAAATATTTAACAGCTGAGTCCTCGGCGCTGTCGCCAATTTGTTTTGTAGATTGAACCATGGGGTTCGATTTATTATCAGTCCGAACTGACGACTTTGAAGCTGAATACTTAATTAATGGCGCGAACGACAATCTGTGAAGTGGTGTTACGCCCAGACGCTTGATTGCCTCTCGGTGAGCCGCCGTCCCATAGCCAACATGAGTCTTAAACCCATAGCCCGGATAGGCTGTGTCCTGATCTACCATATAGTTGTCCCGTGCAACTTTAGCGATAATCGAAGCGGCCGATACGCTTGGGATCAATAGGTCAGCTTTTTTTAAAGTCTTGACGTATCCACCTTTATTGGTACCTGATAGAAAATTGATTGTTCCATCAATTATAATCTCGTGATATGGTGCGTTAATTTGTTCAATTGCACGCTTACTGGCAAGAACTAATGCGGCAGATAGTCCAATTTCATCTATTTCATTCGCACTCACCCAACCAAGTCCATAGCCGCTCGCTTTGTCTCGAATTATTACGTCCAGCTCTTCGCGGCGCCTTTTAGTGAGTTTCTTACTATCTGTCAGCCCATCAATGGCAATACCGCCTAAAACAACAGCCCCGACCACTAACGGCCCAGCCCATGGCCCTCTCCCCACTTCATCTATGCCGAGTATCATATAGCTATAGTAGATGGTAGGTGGTAGATAGTAAATGGTGGTTGATATTTTTGCAATATATGATAAGATATTATTACACTACTTATTAAGTAGTTTTCATCGACAGATTGGATAGTTAACATGGATATCTTTATAGGTATTCTGGCATATCTCGGTAGCTGTGTTATTGCTGCAGTACTGCTTTTCACCGGGAAATTTCCAGGTAAACTCTACGGAATGGACTGGAACGATGCACCGGAGCTAACAGGTTTGAGCGTAATTGGCTGGCCCATTACATTGATAATTTCGTTACTCTCTTTACTCGGTGGCCGAGATAGCAGCGAATGACACACAGGAGCAGGGGGCAAGAAACATAGATGACTTGTTGCGACATTAGTCGCTTAACCCCCTCCATTTATCCAATCTGTCATTTTTATATGTAATTAAATAAGACCTCACAACTGAGGTCTTATTTCCAAAAAATTACTTTTCTTCAGCGCCAGTGTGTCTTGCTTCAACTTCAGCTTGTTTAGCTTCAAGTTCGGCTTCTTCAGCGGCTTTCTCAGCCGCTTTAGCTTCTGCGTCTAATCTAGCCTGTTCTTTAATTCGAGCTTGTTCAGCCTCAAACTCAGGGTCACTAATGTCGTTGACACCCTCACGGTCAAAGTTAACACCAGTAAGTCGTGCACCTTTACCGCTACGGTTACGAAGGAACGACAAATAGTTACGACGAACTTTACTGCGACGGACTACCTCGATCTTTTCGACTAACGGGCTGTGTAGCAAAAAGCTTTTCTCAACACCTACACCACTAGCTATTTTGCGAACTGTAATACGTGATGTGTGCGAGTTTGATCGATCAGTTCGAATAACGACACCCTCAAAAACCTGAATGCGTTCTTTGGAACCTTCTTTAATTTTTTGGTGAACACGAACTGTGTCACCACTGCGAACATCGACGACATTCGCTTTTTTCTGGGCCTCATTAACTTGGTTGATCAGTGCAAAACTCATTTTTTACTCACTTTAACGTTTATAAATACAATCAGTTACCTAATATACCATAGCCGGGCGGTTTTTAAAAGGGTAAAATGCCTAGATAGCACTATTTACTTCGTTTAATGTCGTCTCGCCCCGCAGCGCAGCCAAAACTCCACGCTCCATAAGCGTCACCATGCCAGCTTCACGCGCTGCTTTTTCGATAACCTCAGTGTGAATGTCCGCTATATCACCGCGAAGAAACTTTTGAACGCTCTCACCAACTACCATTTGCTCCATTATTACAATTCGACCTTTATATCCAAACGGAGACTCTTCGCTAACAACAGGTTTCCATAACTTGAAGTTATCTAAATCGGGTTTTTCGATATGGTTCGGCAGATCTTTGAGCGCGTTTTGCACCCATTTTTTAGTTGCTTCGTCAGGTTCATACTCTTCTTTGGTGGCATCATCTAGTTTTCGAACTAGGCGCTGTGCAATAACCAGTCGAATTGCCGAACTAAATATAGGGTTAACCCCAATCATATCAATCATGCGACTAAAGGCAGCCGAGGTTGAGTTGGCGTGGAAGCTAGATAATACTAGGTGACCGGTAATTGACGCCTGTATAGCGGTTTTGGCGGTGTCAGCATCACGAATCTCGCCAACCATCACAACATCAGGGTCTAGACGCAAGACCGAACGAAGACTATCAGCAAAGCTCTTGCCGTCTGACGTATCAACTGGGATTTGCGATATACCTGATACGCCGTATTCAATCGGATCCTCCAGCGTTATGATTTTGCGATCAGTTGTGTTTAAGGCATTAATAATGCTGTATAGAGTCGTCGATTTACCACTACCCGTTGGACCCACCATCAGCACCATGCCACGCGGATGGCTAATTACTTCGTCAATTTCAGCCCGTTCAGCCTGACCAATGCCCAGCAAATCTAGGTTTAACATTGACTCATCAAAATTAAACAAACGTAGTACCGCATCCTGACCATACATTGTCGGTATTGTCTCGACACGTAGGTTCAACATATGCGTTACGCCACCACGAGTGATCTCTTTTTGCATATGGCCAGACTGAGGTTCAGTTGCTGCGGTTGATATATTTGCCCGCGAAGCCAAGGTCCCCAAAATAATACGGTAACGATCGTTTTCTAAATCTGCTACTGGATGCAGTGCGCCGTCAATTCGCATTCTAATACGAATGTGGGTGCGTTGGTTTTCGATATGAATATCACTAGCGCCTAGTTTGTCGGCTTGGTCGACCAGATAGTCAAACACTTCGTCGCTACCGACTGAACTTAGTGTTTTACTGACTTCGGCAATCGTGTCGCTATCACCTTCTTTGGCAATCTCAATGTCATCATGAACTACCACCTCAGGGGGGTCAAAGCGGTTCATTAATTCTTTGTAGCCACTGTTACTAATCAAGAAAAAGGCAATATTCCGACCAATATCGTTATATTCCTGAGTTAATTGACGAATGTATGACTGCGGTGTTTGGGTGGTGGCGCCAAACTGCCAAGTTGCTGACTCCGTACCAGCTACTAGTGGCACTAGACGATTTTGATGCATGGTCTGAATATCAATAACACCCTCGGCCAGCGGAATCGTTTGTTCAATCGGACGAACATCCAAATATTGAATACCTAAAATCGCAGCACGCTGTTTGGTAGATTGTTCGTCCTGTTCGCGACGATTCTGCTGAATTTTGTCTTCGTTCATTACGCTAATCATAACAGAAAACATAAGCATTTTATAGATGTTACAATGATATCTATGCCAGAAATAATTGTAATCGCGCACAACATTCGCTCAACCCATAATATTGGGTCGATTTTTCGAACATGTGAAGGTTTTGGGGTTAGTAAAATCATTTTAAGTGGTTACAGCCCATACCCAACAACCGCAAACGAGACGCGCCTGCCTCATATATCAAACAAATTAACCTCTCAGATTCATAAAACTGCCCTTGGGGCAGAAACAATGGTGCCGTTTGAACATCAAGAATCACCTGACCTCGAAACGCTACATCTAGCAGGTTTTAGGATTGTAGGACTTGAGCAAGACGCTAGATCTAGCATACTTTCATCATACAAAGCGCCTGACAAAATAGCCTTAATTTTGGGCGAAGAGGTGCATGGATTAACCAAAGACTTAATTGATAAATGCGACGACCTGATTGAGATACCTATGACAGGCCAGAAAGAATCGTTTAATGTCAGCGTGGCTGCAGGTGTTGCATTATACGAATTGTCTAAAACTCATTTGTAGGTATGGAATTCAAATATTTAATCAAGACATCGCGTAGGTCTTTGGCTTCTCTACCTGGAATCTTTGACAAAAATATTCCTACCTCCTCTATAAGATCAATGGCAGGCGATAGTCTATCGTTATCTACTTGATCCTTGTGTGTCTTTAGGTCTGCAAGGACCCCAACCACAAGATCCTTCGGGATAAATTCAAAATTGCTATTTAGAAAAAATTCTAATTCAACGTCGCGATTTTTTCTTGATAATTCTTCGTCAGCTGCAACCTGTTTCTCAATACTAACTGGATGTTCTTCTATACTCATTGTTATTTATATAAGACTATACCTACGTTAATAGCAAGCACAACCGTCTCTCTATTTAAGCACCACGGCATCTTCGCCTAAAATTTTCACTAGTGCACCAACCAGGGCATCACTTGCATCAACTTTGAATGGTAATTTAATAGCTGATTTTTTCTCGGCGCCAAGTACCAAAACTATATCAGTTTTACCGATAAAATTACTACAAGCTTGCTTGAGTGCGAACAAAGCATCGTGATCGTCTGGGTTCTTAATATGTACAAAAACTTTCTGGATTGTTGGCACATCTGCAATAATTCGTGATTTTACCTCAGATTTGGCCTTGGCAGGAGCAGAGTTAATCGCTACGCCCTGGGGCTTAGTAGCCGCGACACGCATAGCTTTTACTTTGTTTGAAACTTTAGGTTTTTGCATTTTGCGACCTGTCGATTCATAATCATTCAATTCTTGGTCAGTAACGAATTGCACTTCATCAGCAATCATTTTAGTTTCGGTGCCCAGATTACCGTCGCGATCACGGGCGCTGATTTTACCCGTTGCTCTTATGACCGCATCTTGGATTAATTTTGCGCCTATTTGCTCATATAAATTAGGAAATATAATAATCTCTGATTCACCAGTTTTATCTTCTAGCCCAACAAATGCCATTTTAGAGCCTGATTTAGTAACGATCGTTCGAACAGTCGAAATAATACCGCCAATTGTCGCTTTCTTGCCATCGACCTCAGGTGTCATTTGCATTAGGGGAATTGTTTGCTCTTCGAAATATTTATCATAATTATCTAGTGGATGAGCGCTGATGTACAGCCCCATTAATTCGCGCTCCCAAGTCAGTCTTTCTTTATCGGTGTGCTTTACGGGCGCAGCCTGAAGCTGCAGGGTTGGTTGCAAATTCGCACCTCCATCAGTTGAATCGCCGAACAAATCTATTTGTCCACTGAGCGCTTCTTTCTGTAGTTTATTAGCAAATGCTTGGATTGAATCCAGATTGAACAGTAGGTCCGAGCGATCACCCAGTTCATCAAAACCACCTGATTTAATTAGAGATTCCCAGGCCTTTTTAGTAAATTTAGACGCACTAACTCGTTTGGCAAAATCTTCGACACTCGTAAATTTTCCGTCTTCGCGAGCTCGTAAAACCTCTTCGACCGCACCAACCCCCACACCCTTTACAGCTGCCATCCCAAATCGTATTTCATTCTTGCCGGGTACAACTGCAAACTCGACGAACCCCTCATTTACATCTGGTGGTAGCACGTTAATGCCCATATGTTTACATTCGCTAATCTCAATTGCTAAACGATCAATATCGCCCTGGTCACTGGTCATTAAAGCCGCCATAAACGCTTCCGGGTAGTGTGCTTTTAGATAAGCTGTCCAATAAGATATCATTCCATAACACGCAGCATGAGATTTGTTAAAACAGTAATTAGCGAACTCTTCTAATTGATCCCAGAATTTCTCTGCTAGCTTTGGGTCAGCCTTGCTGTGGCTAACAGCACCATCGATAAAGTCGACTCGGACTTTGCGCATTAAATCAATTTTCTTTTTACCAACTGCTTTACGAAGTGTATCTGCTTGGCCACCGGTAAACCCTGCAAAATCTTTTGAAATCTGCATAAATTGCTCTTGGTAGACCAAAATACCGTATGTTTCCTCAAGTGCCGCTTCAAACTTGGGGTGTAAATACGAAATCTTTTCTTTGCCATGCTTACGTTTAATAAAGCTATCAATAAACTGCATCGGGCCTGGCCTATACAGCGCACCCATGGCGATTATATCGTCAAAGGCCGTTGGCACTAATTCGCGTAGATACCGCTTCATGCCTGCCGATTCTAACTGGAAAACACCTGTCGTATCACCACGCTGCAACAGTTCGTATGTTTTGGTGTCATCAAGCGGTAAACTGTCTAGGTCAATTGTTATTCCGTTTACTTTCTTGATAATCCTAAGTGCATTATTAATTGTGGTTAAATTAGACAGTCCCAAAAAGTCCATCTTGAGTAGCCCCAGCTCTTCAACTGGTCCCATCGGATACTGAGTCGCAATAACTCCCTTTTGAGCCATTTCCAGCGGAACATAATTTACGATATTGTCTGGCGCAATCACTACCCCCGCCGCATGAACACCATGAGAGCGAATAGTTCCCTCCAGGCGAATTGCGTAATCGAACACAGTTTTAGCCGTTGGATTGGTTTCGTATTCGTGTTTTAAGTCAGCGTCCTTTTTCACACTAACACTTAAGGGAATATGACGACCCTGAATTGGAGGTGGGATCATCTTGGATAGCCTGTCTGATTCGGCATATGGGACCTGCAAAACTCGCGCAACGTCCCGTACGGCTGCTCTAGCGGCCATCCTACCAAAAGTAACAATGTTGGCCACACGATCAACACCATACTTATCTGTGCAGTATTTAATCACTTCGTCGCGCCTAGTGTCCTGGATGTCAATATCAACATCAGGCATGCTGATGCGGTCTGGATTAAGGAATCGTTCGAACATCAAATCATAGACCAGCGGGTCAAGTTCGGTTATGCGTAGTGAATATGCAATTATTGAACCAGCTGCACTTCCGCGACCAGGCCCAAAAATAATACCTCGGTCTTTGCCCCAGTTAATAAAGTCTTGAACAATCAAGAAATAGCCATCAAAGCCCATGTTATCAATCACGCCTAATTCATATTCTGCACGCGTCAATACATCCTCTGGAATATGTTTTTTTGCTTCATCAATTGTTAGTTCGGCTGTTTCGCTACGCGCCACCCCACCATACCGCCAGGCTAAGCCTCGATATACCAACTTGTCTAAGTATGATTTCTCAGTTTCGCTCTCGGGTGTGGGGAAAGTAGGTATCAAGATGCCACCAAGCTCTAGCTCTACGCTACATCGATCAGCAATTAACTTGGTATTTTTGATAGCCTCAGGATGAGATTTACCCCATCTATTTATAATTTCATTTGGGTCAGTCACATGCAGATCAAAATCCTTTAATGTCATACGCTTTTCATCGCTTAAAAACGCCCCTGTACCAACACACAGCAATATCTCGTGTGCATCCTGATCGTCGTGCGTCAAATAGTGCCCATCGCTACTGATTATCAGAGGAATTTCTAGTTCTTTTGACAGCTTTTCCAGATAATCGTTAATTTTTACCTGCACATCCCAGTTGCCAGGATGGTCGCTATTACCATGATCCTGAAGCTCTAGATAGTACCTATCGCCAAAAACCGTTTTATACCACTTCGCAATTTTTTTAGCTTCATCATAATTATCTACCCGTAAGCTTTCACCCAATTCGCTACTAGCGCAACCAGACAAAATTATCAAACCTTCGCCATATTCTTCGAGTAGCTCATGATCGATCCGAGGCTTATAGTACATCCCCTCTAGGTTTGCCTTGGTTGCAAGCAGCATCAAGTTCTGATAGCCTTGATTATTCATCGCCAGAATAGTTAAGTGAAAGCGTCCTTTATCTTTTTGTGGATCACGATCATGGCGCGTCCTTGTGGCTACATACGCTTCCATACCAATGATTGGTTTAATTCCTGTTTCAAGCGCAGCTTTGTAAAATTCAATCGCACCAGACATAGTACCGTGATCGGTAATGGCAACTGCGTCCATGCCCAGCTCTTTAACCTTCTCTACAAGGTCAGGAATTTTGGTTAGACCATCAAGCAAGCTGTGGTGCGTATGGTTATGTAAATGAACATAATCCGACGACTGCAGCTTAGTATTAGTTACACCACTAGATGATACCTTAACCCCCATGTCTAGATACTAGTATAACCAACTTACACCCATTTTGTCTGTAGTAAAACAAACAGCCTAAACTGGAGGGGTCTGAACCGCATTTATAATCTGCTGAACAAATCCACTAATAAATGGAAACCAATCAACGAACCGACTAAGTAGCCAAAGTGCAATCGCCACCAAAATTGTTCCACCTAACACCGAACCAAAGCCAAAGAATATGCCTCGCACAAAATTCATCCAAAAGACCTGAGCCTTGCTTTTGTTGAAATCGTAGAAAAGTTCTTCAATCAACCTGCGTCTAGCGCCGTCTTCGTTGTCTTTGTTGATTCTAGACGCCACCCTTTTACTGATTTTTTTCATATAAAAACGTTATTTTTTACTATTAAAGCCTTTTTTGGCACCCTCAACAGCACGTTCTGTCCGACCCTTTAGGTCAGTTGCTTTAGTTTTAACGTCCGTTGCAACACCTTCGGCTTTAGTTTTTACGTCCGTAGCAACAGACTCAGCCTTACGAGCAGCCTTTTTAGCTTTTTCGGTCACGTCTTTTTTAACGCCCTCGGCTTTGACCTTCAATTCATCCCTAGTTTCTTTGCCACTTTTTGGAGCTGTTAATATACCAGTTACAAAACCTGCAGCTGCTCCTAATATTGCACCGATTGCGAATTTACCTTTTGACATATTTACTCTCCTTTTTTTGACTTACTTGCTGATTTTTTAAATTTCTTAATATAACGGCCAATGATTTCAGCTACGAATAGTGGCGAAGTGACCTTGCTAATACCTGACACAGTCGATTCAATATGACCAACCGTACGTTCAGCTGACTTAGTAACGCGTCTAATTTGCTTAGTTAACACAATCAAATATATTGTCAGAGTAATGGCTAGTGCCAAAAAGATTGCCAAAAAGACCGATAGAATGATTACCAAGATTTCTGCTGCTGAGCTCATGAACCTGCTCCTTTTTTAATTATTTTCTGTGTTTAATTTTGATTTCTTAATATATTATAACACCGATTCGCAAAGTGTTGCAAATTTTATCGCAGGCGTTGTCTCAGATAATCGGCAAAATCATTGCCATAAGCCGAACTTTCAAGCGCCACGTCGACAACTGCCTTTAAATACTTAAGTTGATCACCTGTATCGTGCCAAACGCCATCAATAAAACAGCCATACACTTCATCAAGTCTAGCTAGTTCATTAATACTATCAGCCAAAGTGATTTCGCCACCAACACCAACAATTTCTTTGGCAATAATCGGAATAATGTCTGGCGTTAGTAGGTAGCTACCGACAGACGCAAAGCTGGATGGAGTTTTGTCTTCACCTGGTTTTTCAACCAACCCGTTTAGTTTGAAGACTCGTTCGTTAATCTCATTTCCAATTTCAGCCATCCCGTATTTGTCTGCGTCTTTTTTGTCTACCTCAATTAGTGAAATGACTGACTTACCAGTCTTGTTGTAAGCCTCCTTTAGCTGCAGGGGCCAAGCGGTTTTAGACCTAAAAAAATCGTCTGCGAAGAACACGAAAAACGGTTCATTATCGTTAATCAAATGTTTGGCGTTAAGAATTGGTCTAGCGTTGCCTTTTGGTGATCCCTTTTGGCGAATGTAAATAAAGTTAGCTAGTTCAGCAATTGCCTTGATTTGATCTGCTTTATCATTTTTTCCCTTTTCGCGTAGTTCTGCTTCAAGTTCGTCACTCCGATCAAAATGATCTTCGATTGAACGTTTAGTGCTACCGGTAACGATAATGATGTCAGTTACACCGGCGGCAACGGCCTGTTCAACAATCAACTGAATCACTGGTTTATCTATAATCGGCAACATCTCTTTGGGCATCGCTTTAGTCTGAGGCAAGAACCTCGTGCCAAGTCCAGCCGCACAAATAATCGCTTTGGTGGGTTGACGTAAATTATCCATTTTTTATCCTCTCACGTATTAGTTTTTGAGCCGTTGTTGGGTTTGCTTTTCCTTGCGACTTCTTCATAACTTGGCCAACCAAAAATCCAATGACTTTTTCATTACCTGCTCTTAAATCATCTATCGCCTGTTTAGACGCTGGATCCGCCAAAACCTCATCAACAACTGCAACAATCGCGTCTTCACTACTTTCCTGAATTAAGTTCATTTCTTCTGCTATCTCAATTGCTGATTTACCGACATTACTATCGTTAAACAGCGCTAGAAATATCTGTTTGGCGCTCGTAGAGCTTAGTTTGCCACCCACAACTAGTTGGGCTAATTCAAGCAGCCGTCGTGGCCCAACAGTTCCGTCTAGAACTGTATCGATGTTTATATATTCATCTGGAGTTGAGATAAACCAATTAAATATCTTTTTTGTTAAATCAATATAGCCTGGTTCGTCTACGTTAAGTTCGTTTAGAATAGCCTCTTTATTAGCAGCCAGCGGATATATGTCCCCAAGTAATACCGCAATCTCTCGGCTTGCAAGCACTGTATTTATCGCGCTACTGTCAAATCCAAGATCACCCCAACTTTCGCGGTAATGTGAGGGTAGAGGCGGCATATTTGATTGAATTTTCTTAATATCTTCGTCGGATAGTACAATTGGCGGGATGTCGGCGTCTGGCATATAGCGATAATCTTGGGCGTCTTCTTTACTTCGTTGGCTGCTGGTTTTTTGTTTTGCCTCGTCCCAACCTCTAGTTTCTTGTACAACCGACTCACCTCGCTCAACTAACTCAACTTGACGCCTAAACTCGTATTCAGCTGCACGCTCAACGCTTCTGAATGAATTTAGATTCTTAACCTCGGCACGTTTGCCAAGTTCGGTTGCACCTTTAGGTGCAATTGAAACGTTAACATCAAAACGCATATTACCGTGATACAAATCACCCAACGTCACCCCAGCGTAAGTCATTAATTTATACAGTTCACTAGCGTAGGCTTTAGCTTCAGCCGGCGAATGCATATCGGGTTCTGAAACGATTTCAATTAACGGCGTGCCAGCTCGATTTAAGTCTACTAAACTATGGGCACCATGGTGAGTTAATTTGCCCGCATCCTCTTCCATGTGGGCGTGATGAATGCGAACTTCTATCGACGAACCATCCTCCATAGGAACATTCACCAACCCCGGGCCAATAATTGGATTATACATCTGGGTGGTCTGGTAGCCCTTTGGCAGGTCAGGGTAAAAATAATGCTTACGATCAAATCGACTGATGTTGGCGATCTTACTATTTAACGCTTTACCTGCTCTGACGGCTAGATTAACCGCCTCACGGTTTAAAACAGGCAACATGCCTGGCAGTGCATAGTCAATTGGACTAACTACACTATTAGGTGTTTTGTCACGCGCATCATTATCGGCGCCGCTAAATAGTTTAGTGACCGTCGACAGCTGTACGTGACATTCGATGCCAATCGTCAGATCATATTTACTCAGCGTTTTATCGTCAAACATTAAATCGCCCCCACGTCCTTTAACGCCTTTTTGAACCCGGCTAGCGCCTGGCGAGCCTGGTCATAACTAACAGTAAAATCAGTTTCATGCGCAAGTTTATTTCGTAGTTTATGAGCTGCCCATACACCGTTTCTGTCACTAAACACCTTACTGGCATACTTCATTCGTTCACCCATTGTGTCCCCGACAAAACCACGGTCTTTTAACGCCTGGTCTACTAATTTATCAGCCTCAAGAATTGCCAAGCTACAACTTGATGGTTCGCTACGCTTTAAGCATTGTTCTATCTTGAGCCACTTTACGCGGTATTTCTCTACATCTAACTGACGCGATCCTTTACGATTAAAGCCAATAAACGCAAATAGCAGTCCACCGACTATAATTAGTGCAGCAAACAAGAAAATTATTGATTGGTCTAACATTATTTCGTCTCCATTTGTCTAGCTAGCGCCAGTAACGCAGCGTCACTTCGCCTTGGGCCCATTAACTGAACTCCGATTGGTAAACCTGCATCAGTCGTGCCAGCTGGCACACTAAGAGCTGGCAGCCCAGCAAGTGAAGTTGGCACGGTCATAATGTCTGTTAAGTACATGCGAATTGGGTCAGCAGTGTTTTCGCCCAACTTAAAAGCGGGCGTTGGAACAACTGGCCCTATCAAAGCATCGTATTTTTCGAATAATTTATCAAACTCGTTGATTAAAAGCGTGCGAGCCTTCTGCGCCTTTAGATAAAATGCATCAAAGAATCCGCTAGATAGCACGTAGCTACCAATCATAATTCGACGCTTGTTTTCGGTAACGAACCCCAGGTCGCGGGTTTTACCATATAATTCCGCCAAAGTTTTAACACCCTCGGCTCGGTAGCCATAACGTATGCCGTCGTAGCGTGCCAAGTTGCTGCTGAGTTCAGCCGGAACAACAATATAATAAATCGCTAGAGCGTATTTGGCCATTGGTAGTTCAACTTCTTCGACGGTATGGCCAGCCGCACGTAGTTTTTCGACATATTCGTTGGTCCGAGCTAGCACTTCTGGATCAACATCGCTCGTCATAAAATCTTTGATTAAGCCAATTTTTTGATTTGTCTTTACATCAGCTTTCTTGAAGAAGTCAGGTAATGTCGTACCGTCACGTTCGTCGTGACCCGTAATTATCTCCATAATTAGTTCAGCATCTGCAACATTAGTCGTAAACGCACCGATCACATCTGTACTGCTAGCCATAGCAACAACACCAAAACGACTAACAGCTCCGTAGGTTGGTTTGACGCCAACTACACCATTAAAACTAGCTGGCTGACGGATTGATCCGCCAGTATCGCTACCAAGTGCAAACGGTACGATATCAAGCGCCGTAACCACCGCTGACCCACCGCTACTTCCACCGGCAACTCGCTCCATATCGAACGCATTTTTAGTTGGGCCAAAAGCAGAATTCTCGGTACTACCGCCATGGGCAAATGCGTCTAGGTTAGCTTTGCCGATACAGATCGCACCCTCAGATTCAAGTTTTTCAACTGCAGTTGCCTGAAGTGGAGACTCAAAATTTTCTAAAATCTTACTAGCCGCGGTAGTCGGAGCACCAAATGCCAAGAAATTGTCTTTAACTACGAATGGCACTCCAGCTAGCTGGCCTGTAATTTCACCCCTATCTACCGAATCAGCTCGCTCTAACGCTCGCTTTTCGGTCAAATTCAGTAGTGCGTGATATTGCTCGTTAGACTTTGCCTTTTCTAGCGCATCCAAAACATTTTGACGTGCGCTTTTACCTAAAAAGTCAAAAATAACGCTCATTTATAATACCTTCGGCACTTTCACTGAATCTGACGTGGCATCAGGCGCCAAATCAAGCAGCTGTTCGCGACTAATTCCATAATCAATAATCACGTCATCGCGCCAAACATTCTCAAGATCTGTCACTTGATATGTTGGTTCAACTCCGTCAGTATTTAGTTCGCTCAACTGCTCGACATATCCTAGTATATTACTGATATCAGTGGGTAAAGAGTCAATTTCGTCATCGCTAAGTTGCAAGCTACTCAGTTGTGCCAGGTGTTGCACGTCATCGCTAGAGATTTTCGTCATGAACTACATTATAGCCCAAAACACCTTTGTTTTACAGGATTAATGACAAATATAATAACTCAACCAAAAGTGCGTTAAAAATTGCTCAGAGTGCGACCCTGAGCAATTTGGGGTGGTTTTTAACGACGTGAGTCAATAAAAGTGTAGGCTTTGCCGCTTGCGCCGGCGCGACCGGTACGTCCAATTCGGTGAATATAATCCTCGTAGTTTTGCGGTGTGTCAAAGTTAATGACATGTGAAACATTCGGAATATCAAGTCCTCGGGCAGCAACATCGGTTGCCACCATGACACGAACTCGGCTATCTTTGAACTGCTTCAAAGCACGTTGACGCTGCGACTGGTTCTTGTTACCGTGAATTGCAACCGACGGAATTCCACTATTGTCTAAGTGATCACTTAGACGCTGGACGCCAAATTTAGTTTCACCAAATACCAGCACCTTATCGTATTCAGAACCTTTTAACATCTCAGTTAAGATTTCAATTTTTTCAGCTTTATCACGAGCTTCAATTACAGTTTGTTCAACGTGTTCACTAGTTTCACTAGTACGAACAGAAATTGTAACTGGGTCTTTTAGGAATGCGTGCACTAATGCCTGAATATCAGGCGTAATTGTCGCACTGAAAAACAGCGTTTGACGGTCAGACGGCATTCCACCTACAATCGCACGGATATCAGGCAGGAATCCCATATCAAGCATGCGGTCTGCCTCATCTAGTACTAGTGTGGTCATAGAATCAAGTTTGATGTAGCGACGATTAATCAAATCTTTAAGCCGTCCCGGTGTACCAATGATAAAATGTGGACGACGCTTAAGTTCACGAACCTGCCTATCGACACTCATTCCGCCAACAACTAAGGCTGAGTATAGATTTAGGCCAGTCGCGAATTCTCGGAATTGTTCGTCAATTTGCTGCGCAAGTTCACGCGTTGGGGCGATGATAAGGACGCTTGGTCGCAGCGAAATACCTGTTTGGCGTTCGATAATTGGCAGTAGGAACGCTGCAGTTTTACCTGTGCCAGTATTAGCTAGACCAATAACGTCCTTTCCGTCAATAATATGAGGAATCGCCTGATCCTGAATCGGACTTGGGATTTCATAGCCTTTTTTCGCAATGTTGTGGTGCAAGCTTGCACTAAAAGGGAAGTCGGCGAACTTATTAGTCGCAACGTACTCCACCTCGTCAGCTTTGGCGACGGCTTGGTTAATAAATTTACTTGGGTGAATGAACTTTTTGGCTGGTCCGCGGTTTCCACCACGTCCACCACTTCGGTTTCCACCGAAACTTCGCCCACGACTTTGCGGACGTGCGTTATTTGAGCCGCCTGAACGGCGCTGTTGATATGCCATATTAAATAATGACCTTTCTAGTTATATATTTGATTTGCTTATGCAATCAAAGGATTAAAATATCCTCGGTGAGAACAGCGAGAGGATATTTCGGTGGCACATCTAGGTGTGTCTTTGAAAGAGGCTCGACATTCATCGAATGCAATACTTTTATATTAGCACACTTATGATTACTTTGCAAGAGGTTATAGTGCTTGGCTTCAATTAGTCGCTAACCGCTTTTCATGCCTATGTACTTTTACGTATCCCCTGGAGCCCGAGTTCAATAAGGCGCCGGGGCCCTTATTGGACCCGGCGTGAAGAAGGATATGAAAAAAGACTTACAACTTTGCCTTAATATCCGCGATCATATCGCGCAGCTCAGCCGCCTTTTCAAATTCTAAATTGGCGCTTGCAAGCTCCATCTGGCCCGTTAATTCACGGATTAAACTCGGATATTCATCTTTCGGAATCTTCTTGAGATTAAGTTTGCGACTGTCGTCTTCTTTTTTCGGAATCAAGGCTCGTAACCCTTCGTCAATCTCTTTGGCAATTCCTTCAGGCGTAATACCGTGTTTTAGGTTATACTCCGTTTGAATTGAACGACGACGATTGGTCTCGTCAATCGCTTTTTGCATCGAGTCAGTAACTCGATCGGCATACATCATTACTTTTCCTTCAATATGGCGCGCAGCACGTCCAATAGTCTGAATTAAGGCATTTGCACTTCTTAGGAACCCTTCTTTGTCGGCATCCAAAATCGCAACCAAACTTACTTCGGGTAAATCTAACCCCTCGCGCAGCAAGTTAATTCCAACCAAAACGTCGTAAACACCAGACCTTAGATCACGCAAAATATCGCCCCGCTCTAACGTGTCAACTTCACTGTGGATGTAGGCTGTTTTTATATTTAACTCCTGCAGGTATGTCGATAAATCCTCGGCCATGCGCTTGGTCAAAGTTGTAACTAGTACTCGCTGGCCCTTCGATGTCCTATCGCGGATTTCGGCCACTAAATCATCGATCTGATCTTTGGTTGGTCTAATAATAATTTCTGGATCAATTAGTCCGGTCGGACGAATTACTTGTTGAACCGGCTCAGGGCTGTGAGCTAATTCATAATCACCGGGCGTAGCCGACACATAAATTGCTTGGTGGATGTGTTTATCAAATTCAGCGAACGTTAGCGGTCGGTTATCAAGAGCGGAAGGCAAACGAAATCCATAATCAACCAAAACTTCCTTGCGCGCTCTGTCGCCGTTATACATTCCACGAACCTGTGGCAACGTCATATGGCTCTCATCAACCAGTAGCAAAAAATCATCGTCAAAATAATCCATTAACGTCGCAGGTTGTTCACCTGGTTCACGGTTTGTTAGATACCTGCTGTAGTTCTCGATACCTTTTACAAATCCAGTCTCTTCTAGCATTTCGATATCGAATTTGGTCCGCTGCGACAGACGCTGCGCTTCAAGTAGTTTATTATTCTTTTCAAACCACTCAACACGCTCTTTAAATTCAACTTTGATGTTTTCGATAGCTTTAGCTAGCTTTTCTTTGGGAGTTACATAGTGGCTACTTGGAAATATCGAAATTTCAGTTGGCTCACCCAAAATCTCACCAGTTAACGGATCAATCTTGGTCAAACGATCGATTTTGTCACCAAAAAATTCAATTCTATAGGCGATATCACTACCTGCCGGAAACACATCAACTACGTCGCCCTTAACCCTAAACGTCCCACGATGAAAATCAATGTCATTACGCTGATACTGAATGTCAGTTAAAAGCCGTACAAATTTATCTTGCAAACGCCGCTCACCCAATTTAACTGTGATGGCCATTTCGGCATAATCCTCAGGTGACCCAATTCCATAAATACAACTGACGCTTGCGACAATAATCGTGTCTCGGCGCGTTAACAGTGCGCTAGTTGCAGCATGACGCAGGCGATCAATTTCGTCATTAATCTTACTATCTTTTTCGATGTACGTGTCACTACTGGCCATATAGGCTTCGGGTTGATAGTAATCAAAATAACTTACAAAATAATGAACTTCGTTGTCTGGAAAAAACGATTTGAATTCACTATAAAGTTGCGCGGCCAAGGTTTTATTATGAGCAATAACTAACGTCGGAACCTGTCGATCTTGTATGATATTTGCCATCGTAAAAGTTTTACCACTACCGGTCACACCTAGCAAAGTCTGCTCACGGACACCAGAATCTAGACCATCAATTAGTTGCTTGATGGCCGTTGGCTGGTCGCCGGTTGGTTTAAATTCAGAAGATAGCTTAAATTTTGTCACCTAGCCATTATAACAGTTTGTATAGAGAGCAGCCTAAACCTAGAATTCTCACTGCGGGTGGTGTACGGTGGGACAACGCCCACTTATTATAATTCCGAAGGAATTTAAAAAAGGGGTGAACCGGACGACAGGACTAGGGAGGAGGACTTTAGGTTTAGGTTTTAGTTTATACTAGTAGTCGTTCCGATACTAACCATTGCCAGATCGACGATGTGCGATCGCATCGTCAGTACCATCGTGCTCAAAGTCATCGTATTTCTCGTCCAAAGCTGCAATAACCTTGTCAACTAGGCGGAACGGGTCGGTGTCGTAAATGACGTCTTTGGCGCCGGGTGCTTCAATGTTTTCTAGTAGTGTAGGTGTGTAGTCAGCCAGACCACCACTTCCAAGTAACACTCCACAAACCTTACGGCTTTCAAGCGCCGTTGATAGTTCGTGCAAACTGCCCATACGACCACCGACGGTAATAATTGCATCACTACTACGCACTAGGTGAACATCACGCCCAACATACGCCATACCAGTAAAGTTGATGTAATCAAACTCTACGGTTGGAAGTTTGTATGACGCCACGTGATCACGGAATGAACTAGCAGGTGAGAAACCAACTGATACACCCTTGCGATCTTTGACACTAAACATACCCTGAGCAGCGTACCACGGCAAGCCAACAGTTGCTCCTGTCGTCAGAGTTTTACCAGCTTTAGCGATAGCAACGCCTAAATCATAAGCTAATTTATGCGAAGTTTTGACAGTTTCGCCTGAAGCGGCACCAGATACACAAATTTGATACCTCATCCTTCATACACCTTTGGCTTATAATCTTCGGGCGCATTTTCTAGATATTTCAATATTTCATCCTTAGATAATAGCCCTTTTTGAGCACCGATGTACTGCGACACGTTCATACTGTTAATTGGCGCCCACATCAAAGCTGTCTCAAGTGTTTCACCTAGCGCTAAGGCTGCAGTTAGGGTCGAAGCGAATGCGTCGCCAGCGCCGGTTCGGTCATAAGGCTCTTTAATATCAGGATAAATTGGCATAAATAGGATTTTGTCACCTTCTGACGCATAAGCGCCTTCTGGGCCATCAGTTATAACAACCACATTTACGCCTAGCTCGTGCATATCCTGAACTAACGATGTCATGTCATCACGATTTCCTCCAGTTACTTGAGCTGCCTCTTCGCGATTCAAAATAACAATGTACGCACGGTCATAAAACGCTTTCAGCTTTTCCGTACCCCATCTCAAGTGATACATACCTGGCTGAAAGATAAGTTTTATTTCTTGATTTTCTTCAAGATATTTCATAATGGCTTCGTGTAGTGGCCATGTTTTTTCGCCTAGGACTCCTAAGTACAACCAGTCAGGCTTTTTAGATGGTTCGCGCCAATCGTATGAATAATCCTCGAACCGCTGCAACTTAGTACGATCCGCTCCATAACGCAAAACGTAGTGATAGTTTGATTTGACGCCGTTTTCGACAGTCGCTTCTTCTATGCCAACATTCTCACCCTTTAAATACTCTAGCATTGCTTTACCCGGTGCATCGTCGCCCATCCAGGTCATTAGACTAGAGCTAAGGCCCAGCCTCGACAAAGACACGGCTGCGTTTGGCGCACACTCGGCTGCCTCAACAATATCAACGTAATCATATGATAATTTCGCCCCCAGCTCGATACTAAGTCGTTTGTAGCCCTCGTCGTCAGTACTTACCTGAGCTTGATCGTCAGGCACCTTAATGAATGCATTAGTAATAATATCGCCTACGCTAAGAACATGTGGTACCATTTTTGTCTCCTTGTTTCGTGTTTGTATTTGTCGTGCGTTTGTTTCATTGTACCATAAATCGGATTCGGGTAACAGTCCGATACTAGAAGCAATCTCACGAGTAACAGTCTCATCCGTTCTAAGATGCTCGTTATAACGTTTAACGATCTCGCCACGCAAACTACGCTGACCATGTGATAAGCTTTGGTTCTCAAACGATAAACCAAAGTGGCTGTTTTCAATGACGTCAATTAAATTAAATGAGACAATCTGACCGTCAATCGGTAACATTACAAAATCACAGTCAACCAGAAGTGATTCAGCCGCATCACGTCTAACCGCCGCAATTAGCGCCAAGAACACTTCGTGCCCAGTACTATCTCTTGGGTCTAGGCCAAGTCGTCTCATTACATCATGAGCCTTACTGGTAATGTCAGCAATCAGCCTAGTGTCAACACCGCTGTGCCCCGTGGTTTGCTCTAGCTTTGCCATACCAACGCTAAACATTGGTTCGCTAGCTGATAATAGTGTCTGTAAGAATCTAGCCATAATTTTAAAACGGCTTTTCGCTTAGGGGCATAGCATGAAGCTCTGCACCACGATATAAAATTTTAGTTTTGGCACCAATTGCTGACACAACGGACGTTGAATTAGCACTAGCAAATACAACTGAATCTTTAAGCGACCTGCCTTGGGCTATTTGACTTAAAAAACCAGACCCAAAAGCATCACCAGCGCCAGTGCGGTCAATCACAGGAACATCTTCGTACATACCAGCCGTAACAATAGTTTTACCATCAGTCGCAACAACGCCGTTCGGTCCGTCACTCACGACCATGATAGAAACATAATTTAACCCATGTCTAGCCAGTTCTTCTGTGGTTGTACCCTCGACTATTTGCTGAGCCTCTTGCTTATTGACAATCAAAATATCAACGTCCTCAAGAAGCGGTTTCAATTTATCCATTTGATCTAATTCACCCTCGCCTGGATTAAAAGCGATTTTAACATCGTGCTTTTTAGCATTAGTAAATACCGTATCTAGTGCATCCATTGCCCCAGCAAACGAAGAAACGTACAGCCAGTCGTAATTAGAGAAATCTATATTCTCGTAATCACTCGGCGTGTGAGTATTGGCGACACCTCGATAAATCAGAATAGTTCTTTCGCCACTATCGGACAAAATAACTGTCGAATATTGAGTACCGCGCGTTTTATCATAAATAACCTGCCTGGTATCAATATTTTCATTATCAAGTTCTTCAATCACAGCATGGCCAGCCATGTCATTACCAATTTTGCCAATGAAACTACTGCGCAGGCCTTGACGAGCGAATGTTACGGCTGCGTTAGTCGCTCCGCCACCAGTATTAAAAACTGCTTCTTCGACATCAACTTTCGCACCCAAAGGAAATGACTCGGTAACCTCACCCGTTTTGGGGTCACGACCCGATACGGCGTCGCTTCCTGATAAAAATACGTCTTGAGAGGCAGCCCCAAGTGCACAAATCCTAACCATATGCACTATGATACGACATTTGCTATACTAAAGACAAATGAATAACTTACAAAAACTCTATCAAACCTACAAACAAAGTCCGTGGTTAGACAACCTAAGTCGAGATATGATCGAAGACGGACGGCTACAGCAATTTATTAACGACGGGGTCAGGGGTGTAACATCTAATCCAACAATCTTAGAGAAAGCAATTTCTGCTAGCAGTTTATACGATAATCAAATTCATGAACTAGCCGGTCAAGGAATGTCAGCAGAAGATATCTACTGGCGACTAGTTATTGATGATATTAAGGCAGCATCCGAACTATTTAAACCTATCTGGGAAGAATCGAACGGTTTAGACGGCTACATATCACTTGAGGTATCGCCGAAACTCGCTAGGGACACGGGTTTGACCATCGAACAAGGAAGGCAACTTTGGAAAGAAGTGAATACGCCAAACCTAATGATAAAGGTGCCAGCCACAGAACCTGGTATTCCAGTCGTTGGTACATTGCTATCCGAGGGAGTTAACGTCAACGTTACATTAATTTTTAGCCTCGACCACTACGAACAAGTTGTTGCCGCTCATATTTCAAGTCACCAATCAGACGCTAATAATAAATCCCGAAGCGTTGCGTCATTTTTCGTCAGCCGGGTTGACACAGAGGTGGATCAGAGACTGGAGGCAATCGGCACAGACGAGGCACTTGCCCTTCGCGGCAAAACCGCTATCGCCCAGGCCAGATTAGCTTATGGCATATTCTTGAACAACTTCGCCAAAGCCGCCGCCGAAGATTCATCTGGACCGGCCGTTCAACGACTACTTTGGGCCTCTACATCCACCAAGAACCCTAGTTATGACGATTTACTATACGTTACCAACTTGATCGCTCCGCACTCAATTAACACGCTACCAGAGGCTACCATCGCAGGAATTATCGATCACCTACCCGAAGGCGCACCTTCAATTACAGTTGATGATATCCGAGATGCGCAGGAAACCTTCAAAGCGATCGCCGCAGTAGGTATTGATATCGATGACGTTAGTCGAGTTCTAGAAGAGCAAGGAGTCGAGAAATTCCAGTCATCATTCGACTCGGTTATAGCTGCAATTCAGACAAAGATTTAATTGCTTAAACTTGTTTTACGTCGTTTTCATGTCTACATACTTTTACATATCCTTCTTCACGCCGGGTCCAATAAGGGCCCCGGCGCCTTATTGAACTCGGGCTCCAGGGGATACATAAAAGTACATAGCCACAAAAACTAACAATTTACGTAGCGCAGTAAAATAATAGATAGCTTTGCTGCACAGTTTAGCTAAGCGGGTGGTGTCCGGTGGGGCAACGCCCGCTTTTTAGAATTTCGAAGAAATTTAAAAAGAAGGGGTGAACCGGACGACAGGACCCGCCTAGAAAAAACATCACTAAAGCACAGCTTTGCCAGCTGAACCAAACGAATCAACCTTTTCTTCTACAACTGCCTGAACAGCGTCACGTACTGGTTCCATGATTTTAGCAACAGCAAACTCTGATGGATTATCGGCAAGAACCTTTTCGAGTCCCGTTCGAAACGCATAGCGCAAATCGCTATTGATATTTACCTTACTAACACCAATTTTTGCTGCTGACTCAAAGTAGTGTGCTGGCGTACCACTTCCGCCGTGTAGACTTAATTGAACAGACACGTTGTCACGAATTCGTTGCAATAAATCTAGGTCTAATTCTTTTGGAACTGGATATGTACCGTGCAGATTGCCGACAGCAACTGCAAATGTATCGATTCCGGTTGCATCAATGAAAGCTTTGGCGCCTTCTGGCGTTGAAAAAGTTTTCTTGATTTCTTCGTAATCAAACGCCTCTTCATGTACGTTACTGCTACCAGCAAAGTAATGCGGCTCACTTTCGACCATGGCACCTGTAAACTTAGCATATTCAACAACTTCTTTGGTTGATCTAATAATCTCTTCGTCACTCGCTTCTTTGTTAGCCTGGGATATATCAATATGGATAAATTCATAGCCAGCGTCAATTGCACGCTTACAAGATTCAATGGACGGGCTGTGGTCTAGGTTTAAATAAACCTCTACGCCATATTCAACCTTATAATTATCAACCATGTCTCTAACGTTATCGATGCCTAAATCATCTACCTCACCCTGGGTAATCTCGACCAATACCGGCGAGTTTTTCGCCTGAGCAGCCCGCATAATCGAAATTAAAATATCTTGGTTATCAATATTAAAGGCTCCCACCGAAAAGTGTTGTGCACGCGTTCGTTGCATTAAGTGTCTGGCCCTGGTGGTATTTTCTCTAATTTGACTAATTGTTAATCCCATGTGTCCTCCTTGTTAGTATTCCCTGTGGTATTGGGGTGTTGATTCAATAAATTTCTTAACATCTTCTGCGACACGACTACCCGACAGACCAAAATGTTCGATTAATTCATTAGCGGTACCTGATTCACCAAATCTATCTTTCATCCCAATTCGCAGTAGTGGTGTTGGTAATTTCTCGCCAAGAAGTTCGGCAACCGCACCACCAAACCCACCTGCAACTTGAGCCTCTTCAGCAGTAACTACACGCCCGGTATGTCGTGCACTAGAGAGAATTGCGTCGTTATCTAGTGGCTTAACAGTTGGCACATGAACCACCTGCGCTTCGATTCCTTGCTCAGCTAATATTTTAGCGGCCACTAGTAGCTGATAGGTCATCGTTCCAGTTCCCATTAAACTAACGTCGCTACCATCACGAAGGACGTAAGCTTTGCCAATTTCAAACGGCGAATCACCTACGCTAAAAACAGGTGTCTTTTCGCGCGCTAACCTAATATATGTTGGTTTACCGTTTTCAGCTATCAATCGAGTAGCCTTTTCAGCCTCAATGCTGTCGCCTGGACAAATAACAATCATATTAGGCAAAACTCTCATTAATGCTATGTCTTCTAGCATCTGATGAGTTGCACCATCAGGCCCAACACTAACACCGGCATGACTACCGACAACCTTAACTGCTTGATCGTTTAGCGCTATGGTTGTACGTATCTGTTCCCAGTTACGCCCTGGGCTAAATGCCGCATAACTACTAGTAAACGGTATCTTACCCGCGCGCGCTAATCCCGATGCGACAGTAACAAGATTTTGCTCGGCAACGCCAATTTCTATGAACCTATCCGGAAAAGCATCACGGAATAAATGCATTTGTGTGCTCTCGGTCAAGTCAGCACATAGCGCTACAACTGACTCATTACTTTCGCCAGCTGACTTTAATCCACGTCCAAATCCAAGCCTAATTGGCTCTTGCAAAACATCTTCATTAAATAAATCTGGATTTAAAGGGTATGACATCACTCAAAATCCCCCGAAGTAATCTTACCGTCCAGTGTCCGTAGTTTCTTTAGGGCCGCCTTGGCCTGTTCGCTATTCGGCGCAACTCCGTGCCACTTATAATCATATTCCATGAAATCAACACCCTTCCCAGGAATAGTATGACAAATAATCACACTTGGACGGTTAGTAATGGCTCGAGCCATGCTGGCAGCGTCTATAATGCTTTCAATGTTATGACCGTCAATTTCAAGTACATGCCAGCCAAAAGACTCCCATTTACCTCGTAAATCCTCGAGTGGCATAACATCCTCGGTGCTACCGTCAATTTGAATATTATTCCGATCAACAAAGGCTATTAACTGTGACAATTTATTTTTGCCCGCAAACATAGCCGCTTCCCAAATATTGCCTTCATTTAGCTCGCCGTCCCCCATCATTACATAAACAAATCTATGCTTATTATCATCTAAATACTGTAACGAATATGCGTACCCAGCACCCTGTGACAGACCACTACCCAAAGGTCCGCTAGTATTTTCAAGACCCGGTAACATATCGCGTTCTGGATGACCCTGCAGGCGACTACCGAGTTTGCGTAGCGTTAATAACTCTTCTTTTTCAAAAAAACCAGCCTCAGCCATCGCAGCATACTGAACCGGCACAGTGTGTCCATTACTCAGCAAAAAAATATCGCGATCTGGCCATTCGGGGTTTTTGGGATCGATGTTTAATATATTAAAATATAGTGCCGAGAAAACGTCAGCCAAGCCCAAAGGCCCAGCACTATGGCCACTGCCAGCCGCCTCTAACATTCGGATGATATCCTCGCGAATATCATTAGCCTTTTGATCCAACTGCGACAGCGTTAATTGCCCACCCATTATATTACTCCGCGTTTACTTATCTCTTGTTCTAGTTTAGCATAAACACCGGCTGGATTATCACTGTTTGCAATTGCCCCACCGACATTAAGTACATCGATACCACCCTGAGTTAAGGTGTAGGCATTATCAACACTTACACCGCCATCCCAACCAATTTCTACATTAGGTTTAATGGCACGAACAAGCCGCGCTTTCTCAAGCTGCATCATGCTAGCAGTCCCGCCATAATGTCCTAAATCTCCAGAAAAAATCATGACATGATCAGCTGCTCCAATTGCCCCCGCCACAGTCATTGGAACGGTTTGTTTCAGTAGCGCAATACCAGCTTTAATCCCAGCCTGTCTAATCTTTTCCATAATCGGCGGTAAGTTAACACCAGTCTCAACATGAAAGGTAATTAGGTTTGGTTTTAGTGCTATCAGCGCATCAACATGCTCGGTTGGGCGAGCTACCATGGCGTGAATATCAACTACCCATTCTTTGGGCCACCAAAGTTTATCTGTTGCCAGTAAAAATACAGGTGCAAATTCACCATCGCTAATATCGATATGTACACGCTTTGCAAAAGGTTGAATACGCTCAACTGCAGCCTTAAACTGCTCTTCGCTTTCAACGGTTATACATGGTGCAATTACGCTCATGTCTATAACTCGTCAATCTGCGCATTCCGCCGAGTATAACGTGCCGCTGTTGCAAATGGCGTCGACAACCATGTTTCAATAATACCTTCCCAGGCTTTATCATCATTTTCTAGGACCCTGGCCGGCAAACACAACACGTTACTGTCGTTATCATTACGCGTCATTTTAGCCTCGAAAGCATCCCAAATAACGCTTGCCCTGATGCCCTTAAACCTATTAGCTGCCATAGCCATTCCTTGACCACCGCCACAAAGCAAAATCGCTCGTGGATCTTTGTTGTCACTACCGATGATTTTTAGTGCCGCAGCTTGTGCAAATTCTGGGAAATCATCATCTGGGTCAAGTACCTGACCGCCAACATCCTCAACCTCATAGCCACGTTTAACCAGGTATGCAAAAACTTTTTCTTTTAAATGAAAGCCACGATGATCACTACCAAGATATATCTTCATAATTAAAGTATAAGCGTTATGGTGTTAGTTATGCAAGCTTCGGCCAACATCTGCCACTAATTCGACCAGTCTGTTGCTATAACCCCACTCGTTGTCGTACCATACCATAACCTTGGCGAGGTTGCCGCCAACGACTTTCGTAAGCAACAAATCAACAACTCCTGAATAACTACTTCCAAGATAGTCTCTGCTCACCAGTGGCTCACTGCTGACACCTAATATCCCTTGGTAGAATGGCTCTTTGGCAGCGTCCGTAAATACTTGGTTGATTTCTTCGACGGTTGTGTCACGCTCCAGTAGCACTGTTACATCACTAATTGAGACGACAGGTGTCGGCACACGTACACTCAGTCCATCAAATTTACCAGCTAACTGAGGTAGGGTCTTAGTAACAGCAATCGCTGCGCCAGTCGTCGATGGCACGATATTTTCTGCCGCATTACGGCCATCGCGTAAATCTTTTTTGGAAGGTGCGTCTTGCAAAGCCTGACTGGCGGTGTAGCTATGAATCGTAGTTAAAAGTGACTTTTGTACCCCAAACTCTGCGTCCAAAATCGCCATTATCATACCGAGTGAATTAGTGGTACAGCTTGCGTTACTAATAACTTCCGTTGAATTTCCGATTTTATCCTCATTCGCACCTAAAACAATCGTGTCAACATCCTCGCTTTTGGTTGGTGCGCTTAGAACAACTCGCTTTGCGCCAGCACTAATGTGTTTTGAGGCACCTTCTTTGTCTGTAAAAAACCCAGTTGATTCGATCACCAGTTCAACGCCCAAATCACCCCATGGTAACAACGCAGGGTCACGTTCAGATAACACGCGAATCGAACGACCATTTACGATAATATTCTCGTCGTCATGACTTACTTGATGATGATAGGTTCCATAATTACTATCGTGTTTTAATAAGTAAGCTAAAGTTTTCGTGTCGGTCAAATCATTGATAGCAACAATCTCGATGTCGCTGCGTTCAAAAGCTATCTTGAATGCATTGCGACCGATCCGCCCAAACCCATTTATTGCAATTTTTACTTGACCCATTTAATTTACCACTCCTTTTTAAGCATTAGCATATCTAGACATAAGTATATACCGCTAACGTAAATGTGCAAAGCACTCGAATTTTGAAGCTTGGAGTAATGACTATACTATTCGGGGAGACTGTGAAATCCATAGTTGTCCCTATGGATTTCAGCCGAACGCTTTAATAAAAGCTCCAGTGGAGCTTTTATTAAAAAAGAGTGCTCCCAGAGTAGTATAGTCATTACTCCAAGCTTCAATCATATACTGCTATACTAAATCTAGTATGACTAAGAGTGAGTTGATTGAATTAGCAACACCCTTTTACGACAAGAACCAGGTTCTTGAACTTGACCATGCAATCGACTTTGCCACAAAGGCCCACACTGGCCAAAAGCGTAAAAGTGGCGAAGATTACATAACTCATCCTATTGCCGTAGCCGCCACCCTAGTTGAGTGGGGTATGGACATCGACAGTGTTCTAGCTGGAATCTTGCACGATACGGTCGAGGATACTGATGCGAAATTAGAACAAATCGAAAGTTTATTCGGTCAAAAAGTAGCATTTTTGGTTGACGGCGTTACAAAAGTTTCGCAGGCGCGATCAGGCATGCAAGATCTCGCTAACTATTTGCCCCAAACCAAGGACAACCTGTCAAAGCTTTTGATTGCGATTGGTCAGGACGTCAGGGTGATAATCATCAAACTAGCCGATCGTTTGCACAACCTGTCGACTTTGCAGCACATGCCCAAAGATAAGCAAATTAAAATTGCGCGTGAATCACTAGAAGTTTTTGGGCCAATGGCCGATCGACTTGGTATGGGCCGTGTACGGATGCAGATTGAGGAGTTGGCGTTTAGCTATCTTGATCCAAATGAATTCAAAAAACTACAAATCCTAATGAAAAAACGACTAGGTAAAAGCACCCGAAAACTCGGCGCTGTCAGGGCTGAAGTCGAAGTTGCTCTCAAAGCTCATAACATAGACGCCGAAATTAATGGTCGAGTTAAAAGCTTGTACAGTCTGCACAAAAAGCTCAAAAAAGTTAATAACAACATCGAAGATATATACGATTTAATGGCACTCAGGATACTGGTCGACAAAAAAGACGATTGTTATTTAGTGCTTGGTATCTTGCACGGCCTATACCAACCAATGATTAGTCGTATCAAAGATTACATCGCAACGCCTAAACCAAATGGTTACCAAAGTCTACACACAACCGTAATTACTCCCAACAAACAAATCGTTGAGTTCCAGATACGAACCAAAGACATGCATGAATACGCTGAGCGCGGACTGGCGGCTAGTTTTCACTATCATGACCAAAAATCATCCAAAGATTATGTAAAAAAGAAGAAAAGCTCAACTTTGCCGTCTCATATGCAATGGATAAATCAGTTGCAAGAAATCGCCGACAAACTGAAAGATAACGAGGACATTTCTCAGGACCAATTAAATGTAGACCTGTTTGGAGATAGAATTTTCGTCTACTCACCCAAAGGCGACATTTATAACCTGCACGACGGCGCTCTACCGCTTGACTTTGCATATTTAGTACATAGCGACGTCGCAAAACACACCTATAGTTTTAGAGTAAATGGCAAGATTCACCCATTCGACAAACCATTGCAAAACGGCGACGTTGTTGAGGTTGTAACTCGTAAATTAGCACTACCTAAACAGGCCTGGCAAGACTTAGTTACCACCACCCATGCCCGCACCAAACTCCGCGCTCAATTACGGCAACTGGGCGTAATTGAAAGTATAACCGGCGCCGCCGCAATTATCAGACAAAAAGCTATTAAGAAAAAGAAATGAAGCTAGTTACTGCACTTTCAACTGTCGCTGACGGGGATATGGGTTTCAAAAGTGGCACAGACACTAAAACTAGAAACGATAACATTAAATCGTTTCTTGATACTTATAGAATATCTATAGATGACACGACTCGTGTCGCCGTAACTTACAACACAAATGACTTCTGTCGATATCGTGAAGTTGGAACGCAAGACAAAAATTTAGGTATGCTCGACGGCGATATCAATCCGGCCGATGCGCTCGTCACCAGGCAGCCTAATCACGCCCTATTTCTACCCCTGGCGGATTGTGTAGGAATGATAGTTTTTGACCCCCATAAACATATCTTAATGTTGTCACACATTGGACGTCACAGCTTAGAACAAAATGGTGCGTATCAATCAATCAAGTTTCTAGTCGATAACTACCGCTCTGACCCGAGCGCACTCCAGGTCCAACTTACGCCGGCCCCGGGTAAAGACAATTATCCATTATTTGCTTTTGATAATCGTGATTTCAAAGACGTCGTTTTAGAACAGCTAAAAATGGCTGGTATAATTTCGCCTAACATAATAAACGATCCGACCGACACGACAACTGATGGTCGATTCTATTCGCACAGTGAATTTCTAAAAGGCAACCAAAAAACCGATGGTCGCTACGCTATCGTTGCGATGATGAGATAAATTTATTGATTATTCCAGCGATCGATTGCGGCGTGGATGATTGATTTGGCCTCGTCTATATCACCCCAGCCCTTAACGGTCGTAGAGCCTGGTTTCTTGAGGTCTTTATAGTGCGTAAAGTGATGAGTGATTTGATCAATTTTCTGTTTAGGAATGTCTGCGAGTGTTTGAATAGCATCGCCGGTACTACGATCGTCGGCTGGTACAACAATAATTTTGTCATCTACCTCACCGTCATCCTCGAATTTCATAACGCCAACGACTTTAGCTTCTAAGTAAATTCCAGTTGACAATGGTTCGTCTGTCAAAATTAATACATCAAGCTCGTCGCCATCCTCGTCTAAAGTCTGCGGTATAAAACCATAGTTTGTCGGCTTAGCAAATATTGCTGGTTCAACGCGGTCCAGCTGAAAAACGGCCTTTTTACGATTCCACTCAATCTTGTTATTACTACCTTCTGGAATCTCAACAACAACGTTAACTACACCCGCGTCTACATCACCTGGTGTTAAAATCTGATTAAAATCCGCCATAATTCTCCTATGTTTCTGTTATTAAACTATGCCAATATTGTACCATGCTAGGTTACTTGCCGTGATCCTTGCCAAGTTCATCTAGGTATTCACGGATGCTTAGAGCAGCTGTCGCGCCCTCGCCCACTGCGCTCGCAATTTGCATAGTTGCACCGCTACGAACATCACCGCTAGCAAAAACACCTTTGATATTAGTTTGCATTCTAGTGTCAGTTTTGACTAGACCGATTTCGTCCAGCTCTACACCACTCCCAGCCAGGAATGCAGTATTAGGCTTAAGTCCGACAAACACAAACACGCCGTCGGTTTCAATCGATATGCTTTCGCCGTCTTTGGTCGCACGAACCGATGTAACTTTACCGTCAGTGGCTACGATTTCGTCAGTAGTAGTACCTATATGTATAGTTACCCTTCCTTCATCAACAAATTTTTGTAAATCATGAATTAAAACTTCACTTGCTTTGATAGTACTTCGCACTAATAGATCTATGTGTGTAGTATAGCGCGTCAAAAATATAGCTTCCTGCAAGGCAGAATTTCCACCACCGACTACAACCAGACGCTTGTCACGATAAAACGCGCCGTCGCATGTCGCACAATAATGAACACCTCGTCCATAAAACTCTGCTTCGCCAGGAACACCAATTTTATTGTAATCACTGCCTGTTGCGATTAGAACTGTCTTGGCCTTAACCTCATTGCCGTCAACAACAACGATTTTCGTGTCGCCTTCGTCGCGAATTTCACTTACGTCACCAAACTCAACCTGCGCACCAAAACGTTCGGCTTGTTTCTCTAATTGGCTAGACAAAGTCATACCTTCGACGCCATCCGGAAAGCCAGGGTAATTATCAATCATGTCAGTAACAGCTGCCAAGCCACCGATTGCTGCCTTTTCATAAATTACAGTGTCTATATCTTCACGGGTAGTATATATCCCGGCCGCAAGTGAACTTGGTCCAGCCCCAATCATGACAACATCTCGTATTTTTTCGTCCATCTAGTCTCTTTTCTGTTAGTGCTTAATTGCTATAGTATATATAGTGTTCGTCCGATTTTCAACACGCTAGTTCTAGCGTACCTACGCTACTGGTAGTACTTACTGAGGTCGGGCGTTGGAATGGCCTCTACTGGAGGAATCAACATAATTATGAACTTTATAGGAGTATTTGGACCGATTTTGTCTCCACTTCCTGCAGCTCCGTATGCCATATCTGACGGTATCGTTACCTCTCTAACACCGCCGATTTTCATGCCAATTACGCCTTTGTTCCAACCCTCAATATATTTACCACTACTAAGTGGCGCCTTAAGACTATCTCCATCAATCGACTGATCAAAGATTACACCGTCGGGATTCCAGCCGATATAGTATGCGCTGTACGACGTACCATCTTTGACAGTTTCACCATCACCTACTTTCAAATCTTTTGTTGTAAGTTCTTTGACTGACGATGCGTCGAATTTCGCAGGCATGCTCTCGTATTTGCTAAATTCGTCGTAATACTTGGGTGACAACTCTTTAGCCTGAGCGTCTACTTTTGCCTGATAATCAGCAATTTCTTTGTTATAGTCTGATTGCAACTTTTGTTGCTGGGCTTGATCAATTTTTTGATTTTCGTTTGATAAGACAATCACCAAGAAAGAACCTAGTGTTCCTATTGTTAGTGCAATTGCAATAATCCAAATTCCAATTCTCTGCGCCTTTGGTGTCGCCATATAAAATATATTCCTCTCATGAACTTATTAGTCTTTAGTATAGCAAACTGAAGTATATTTTTCGACAGATACACGAGTGATTATCTGTTACTAGTAGCTGGCTGTTTAACTAATTTCGCATACCTTATGTTAGCAAAAATAATCGCGGCACCCGTAACCGCAAGGTATACAACCCCCGCCGTGCAGGCCTGTAGCATGTGTGCCGGTGCAATCATCACTAAATACACACCGCTTACCAGCGTCAGACCAACAGATCCAACGCTTAACTTCAGGATAAATTTACTGGGTTTAATTAATGCAAAAGTAGCTAAAATAATACTAGTGAATGCGATGAGTAGATGTAAAATTATAATCATATTTTGATTATACCACTTACGGTAATAACGGACCAACCGACACTATCACACAAAAAGCCAGTAGAATTATCAACGAGAAGCGAAACATCTGACGTGCCCATGCATCTTTACTACCCTCTTTTAACCCCAAATAACCAAGGTGCAACCAATATAACCCCAAACCTGACATAACAATCAGATATATATAACCTGTGTAGCCAAAAAATGTTAATGAAGTAGTCGCAATCACAAAGGCGAACGTATACAAGAATATTTGAATTTTAGTCGAGTCAACGCCCTTTACCACGCTCATAACAGGGACTCCGGCAGCTTTATATTCTTTGCGGCGATAAATCGCTATCGAATAAAACTCTGGCATCTGCCACAAGAACAAAATCAAAAAAACTATCACCGCCGCCGGATCTATAACACCTGAAACCGCTACGTATCCAGCCAAGATGGGTGCAGCTCCAGACACGCTACCGACTAATGTACCGTGAATAGATAGACGCTTGGACAACATACCATATAGCACTACGTAGACTATAAATCCCATGATTCCAACAGCGACAACTAATAAATTCGTAAATAAAATTAAGATTACTAGACCCAATGAGCCCAGTACCGCTGATAAAATTACAGCCTTAAATCCATCAACCTTACCTGCCACTAACACTCGGGTTTTAGTTCTGGCCATTTTACTATCAATGTCTTGGTCTAAGAAATTGTTCAAAGCACATGCAGATGCAATTACAAAAGTTGTTCCAACCATGGTCGCAATAAATAACCAAATATCAAATACCTTGAAGTATGCACTAGCAAACAAAAAACCAGCGGCGGCAGTTAATGCATTACCGTACAGTACACCGGGCTTCACTATCGAATAATAATCTTTGAACGTTGCCAAACTAGAACCCTGCGCCACTTTGATCCTGCATGTATAGATCCATTTGTTCTGGTGTCATTTGCATCATATTGTAATTAAGACTGTTCATTATCCAAATCGACCCTGCAACGATAATAATCAAAAATATCAACATAAACCAAAAGGCAGTTAGGTTCCAACGCGGTCGACTTTCCTTACCGAAGTGTAAGAAAAACACCAGTTGAACGATTAGCTGAGTAATTGCCAGCGCAAATATCACAACCATCGCCCAAAAATCACTATACCAATGATTAACTACCACAAAATACGCTGTAAGTGTCAGGCTAAGGGCTAATACGTAGCCCGTAATTGCCGGTACAATACTGTAAACGTGAGTCGATTTAGACTTAGTCATCTATATTACCCCCATCAGATAAACTATCGTAAAGATGAATATCCACACTAAATCTAGGAAATGCCAGAATAAACTAAATGAAGTCAATCGACGCACTACGCCTTTCGTAAATCCGCGCCTAAAGACCTGCCAAGCTATTACCAGTATCCAAAGCAGTCCAACTGCTATATGGGCGCCATGTGTACCTACAAGCGTGAAAAAGGCCGACAGATAGGCACTTGCTTGCCAGCTATGTCCATCAATTACAAGGTTAGTAAACTCGTATAGCTCTAGCGCCAAAAAGGCAGCACCCAGCGCAAAGGTTACGCCCAGTCCGACCAGGACCAGTTGTTTGTTAGCCTTTCGTAGAGCTATCATGGTCAGACCACACACGAAACTACTGGTCAACAGTATGATAGTCTCAGCCAAAACAAACGGCATGTCAAATATGTCTTTGCCAGATGGACCTCCGTATGTGCCGTGCAGTAGTACGATGTAGGTCGCGAACAAACTCGCAAACAGAATCAAATCGGTCATTAGATAAATCCAAAAACCAAGTGCAGTTGGACCCTGGCGAAGTTTTTCAGCCTGAACGCCAGTTTCAGCGACTGTTAGTTGACGTAGGCTCATAGCGCTGCCTTCTTCCGACGATTGGAAATATCTAGTAGCTCAATTTCGGCCGCAGTAATCTTATACTCATTATCGTCATCGCCGGTCTTGATAATTATGCAAACTATCGCTCCAATCAAACCAACAACGGCTAACCACCACATATGCCAAATTAATCCAAAGCAAACCAGAAAGCCAAAGCCAGCAATAATAATCCCCATGCCACTATCCTTTGGCAGATAGATATCTTTGTACTCCGGTTTTGCTGATTTTTCGCCACTTATTTTTAGGCGTTGCTTTTCTTCCCAGAAAGGATCACGACTCGTGACAACTGGCGTTACTGCAAAGTTATAAAACGGAGCTGGTGATGGTACTGACCACTCTAGTGTCCGTCCATTCCATGGGTCACCAGTTAGATCTAGGTTCTTTTTACGCTGCCAAATACTAACAACTAGTTGCAATATTTGGAAGAAAATACCAAGCGCGATAATCAATACCCCAATACCAGCTACGACAAACAGTACTTGCCAACCAGTAGATGCATCATAATGATCAAGCCGTCTAGTCGCACCCATAAATCCAAGCGCATATAGCGGCAAGAACGCGACCATGAACCCAATCGTCCAGCAATACGCCGCATAACGACCAAATCGTTCATTCAACTTAAAGCCAAATATCTTTGGGAACCAATAAGTAATCGCAGCCAGGTATCCGAACACCACCCCGCCAATAATAACGTTATGGAAATGGGCAACTAGGAATAGGCTGTTATGAACCTGAAAGTCAATTCCTGGAACAGCCAGTAGTACACCGGTTACTCCGCCAATCGTAAAGGTTATAACAAACGCCAAGAACCACAGCATCGGAGATTTAAAACTAATTCTACCCCTATACATCGTAAACAACCAGTTAAATATTTTGACACCTGTCGGAATAGCAATAATCATTGTCGTAATTCCAAAGAAAGCGTTGACGTTGGCTCCGGACCCCATCGTAAAGAAGTGATGTAACCAAACCGTAAACGACAAGAAAGTAATCGCAAACAGCGCCACCACCATGGTTTTATAACCAAACAATTTCTTGCGCGAATATGTCGCAACAATTTCAGAAAATATTCCAAAGGCCGGCAGCACTAATATATACACCTCTGGATGACCCCATGCCCAAATTAAGTTGATATACATCATTGGGTTACCACCAAAGTCTGACGTAAAGAAATGCATCCCCATCAACCTATCTAGTCCAAGCATACCTAAAGTCGCTGTTAATATCGGAAAGGCAAATATGACTAGTAGTACCATAACCAGAACGCTCCAGGCAAAGATTGGCATCTTCATCATCGTCATACCCGGTGCTCGATGTTTCAAAATCGTAACTAAAAAGTTAATACCGGACAGCAAACTACCGATACCAGCAATCTGCAAAGCCCATATCCAATAATCAACACCTGGCCCAGGACTATACGCCAGTTCTGTTAGTGGTGGGTAGCCTAACCATCCACCAATCGAAAAGCCACCAACAATTAATGACATGTTGACTAGTATCATACCCATTGTAAACAGCCAAAAACTAACCGAGTTCAAGAACGGAAATGCGACGTCGCGTGCGCCTAACATTAGTGGTAGAACTAAGTTAATCAAACCAAACATTAACCCCATTGCAACGAAAAAAATCATAATCGTGCCGTGTGCCGAAAAGACCTGTTGGAAGGTATCCGAACTAATAAACTCACCGCCGCTACCACCAGACCCTAATACCTGCTGGGCGCGTATCATCAATGCATCTGCTACACCACGAATCAGCATTATGCCAGCCACTATCAGATACATTACGCCAATTTTTTTAGCATCTAAACTCGTAATCCAGTTTTTCCAGACCCATTTCCATAACTTGAACTTGAACATGGCGACAACTGCAGCAATGCCTAAAACGGTAATCACAACAACTGTGACCTGGGTAATGATATCTTTGGGTAGATAATCTAGACTCAGCCTGCCGAATACGAAATTAATTAGCTCATTCATTACATTCCATCCATTTTCATCATATCCATATTGTGCGCACCCATGTTTTGTATATCTTTATTTTTCATCTCATGTTCGCCATGTTTAGCGGGTAACGCATGTGATCCGCTTTGGCGCGGAGGCATCATGTACTTTAGGACTATCCTATCATATAAATGCGGATCACCCAGACGGTACCCAATCGGCTCACTAACAGCACCAGGTTCAGCAAGTTTGTCATAACTAACTAAATCAAGAGTCTGGTTCGATGAGCGTAATTTCGCTACCCAGGCGTCAAAATCTGACTGAGTGCTAGACCTAGCAATAAACCGCATAGACGCAAAGCCTTCTCCGCTAATATTTGCAGATGAGCCCTTATAGTCACCGACTGTATCAGCCATTAAATGTAGCTTAGTCGACATGCCGCTCATAGCATAAATCTGACTGCCGAGACTTGGAATCCATAGTGAATTCATTGGAGCGTCAGATGTAATCGTAAAGTTGATTGGAGTTTTTTCTGGAATCTGCAACAGATTAACACTAGCTACGCCTTGTTCTGGATAAATAAACAGCCACTTCCACTGCAGTGCCACAACCTGAACTGATACTGGCTTAACGTCCGAATCAAGTGGTTTATATGGATCAAGGTCGTGAGTAGATATCCACGTCACTACACTCAAGATTCCTATGATAACGATTGGAATCCCCCACCAGATTGTTTCAAGCACCCAGTTAAAGTCCCAATCTGGCTTATAAACTGCTTTTTTCTTATTACCTTCTCTGTACCTCAAAGAAAATACAATTAACATGACAAAAACGGGTATGACTACGATTAAACTAAGTCCCAATGTAAAAAACAATAAATCACGCTCTTTGTTGGCTACTTCGCCCTGAGAATTAATAACATCAAAGTTAAGCCCCTGTAGCAAAAACACCGAGCCTACAACCACCGCAGCCAGCACTAATAAAAAGGCTACAACCTTAGCTGTCTTTTTCACGATCAACCTTCAAAAGCATAAGCATATCTACACCCATCATACACTCAGCCAGGTGTTTTTCAAACAAGCGCTTTCTAGGCTAAACGACTATGGCATTAATCGCAGCACAAACCTCGCTAGCGGTGTCGTCAATAACATTCGTAACTTCATCACCAGTTAGTGTTCGTTCTGCCGAAGTTAGCTTAATTCTAACGGTAACGTTTTTCTTGTCAGAATCTGGTAGTTCATATATATCAATCGGTTCAACCAAATATTCAAGTCCAGACTTATCTAGCGAACCAACTGTAGCACTGTGGATATCACTATACGGAACATCTACATCAAGCTGGAAACATATGTCGCGCTCGGTTGACGGATAGCGACTTGAAGGCTTGTAGTTGTTTTTTACTTGTTGGCTAGCTCTTAGGATAGCGTCAACATCAAACTCAAACCCAGCTGAATACTCAGGTAATTTAAATCCTCGACTGACAGAGTGGCGGTATTCGCCGACCACCCCTAATCTTTCGCCTGAATTTATATCAGTCACCGATGCACTGCGTCTATGTTCAAACGGTGCCAATGCCCAAGGTTCGTGATTTTGATCGATCGTCGCAAATGACAGCTCTAATCCTAATAATTTACCTAAAAACGATGCATAGTTTTTCGCCTGATAAAAAGCCGATCCAGTATTTGATTTTTTCGAAACAATCACTAGCGCTAATGAGTTAGCTTCAGTCGGAACGTCTTCGTCTGTCATTCCTAGCTGTTTTGGATGAACCTTATTTAACTCGAACAGAGCAAAATCATCATAGCCGCTTTTAATATTCGGATGCACCAGCTGCAATAAACTAGGAGTTAGCGACTGGCGATAAAACTGCAGTTCTGGACTGATGCTGTTGATTATTTTGTACGAATCGTCTGGATTTTGGCCAACCTTACGCAAGATATCGCCATGCACAAAACTATACGTCAGCACCTCGTTGACGCCACCTCGCAACAATATTTGCCTTATGTCCGTACGTAGTTTATCTAAATCACTAATGTCTACGCCCTTAAAGTCGCGGTTAGGCAAAGTAGCGCTAATATTGTCATAACCAATTAATCGTCCAATCTCTTCGATAATATCTTCTGGAATATGTATGTCAGCTCGCCAATACGGCACCGTAACTTCTAGTTCATCTGAGTTTTCGTTAACACCAAATTCGACGCTCTCTAACACCTTAACAACCTGCTTCGACGTGTAATCAGTTCCTAAAACGTCATTTATTTGAGTTAGACCAACCGTAATCGATGCGGTCTCTAGTTTGCCAGGATAATCTTCACTAACTTGGCTAATAACCTCCATATCAGCCGAACTTTGCAATAATTTTACCGCTTCGCCTAGCACCGGCGCCGTCAGCGCCGCTGGTTGCCCCTTGGTAAATCTAGTAATTGCCTCACTAAAAATACCGTGACGCATCTGGGTTGATCGCAGATTATACAGATTAAATGTAGCACCCTCCAGGAAAACCCGCTTGGTGCTATCGTCAATTACTGTATCCGCCCCACCCATAGCGCCAGCTAGCGAAAGTGGCTGATTAGCATCGGCAATGACAATGTCATCACTATCAAGATTAATTACGTTTCCGTCTAGTAGCTTTAGTGTTTCGCCAGATTTTGCCAGGCGTACATGAATTTCAGCATTTTCTCCTGCTACCGCTAACAACTTATCGTAATCAAAGGCATGTAGTGGTTGCCCAGTTAGCAACATTAGATAGTTAGTCACATCAACAATCGGATTTATAGGCCTAATGCCACAACGAGCAATATATGACCCAATTAGTGTCAGCTCGTTAGACGAATGACCTACCCCAGATTGATCCAATACAACGCCTTGATATCTACCAGATAGCTTTGGATCCTCAATGACAATTTTTGGTGCATTAACTGTCGCGCCCATTGGGCTAATTTCGGTATCTAGATCCAACATCCAATCAGGACTATGGAAGTCTTTGCCACAAATACCAGCCACCTCGCGCGCAAAACCAATAATTCCAAAGGCATCTGGACGGTGTGTTAGGGACTTATTTTCGATGTCTAGTAGATAGTCGTTTAATTCATATACATCCGCAAAGCTGTCGCCTGGATTTACGCCATCAATTGTTATGTCGATAATCCCATCGTGCCCGTCACCCAAGTTTAATTCACGCGCACTAGCTAACATTCCATTGCTAATAACGCCTCTTAAATCTTTGGCTGTTAAAGTAACTGGCGATTTCGTACTGAATGTTTCTGGAACAATTGACCCAGGTGGCAGCCACGCAACCAACATGCCCGTTCGTACGTTGTCGGCACCACAAACTACCTGAATCAGTCCGTTCGAATCGCGCTCTACCGTTTTATTAACACCGCCATCATCAATCTTGGTCACGTTCAAATGATCTGAACCCTCTAGTTTATTCGCTTCAACGACTCTAGCGACCACAACGTCTTTATATTTGTTGCCAAGTTCAATCACCTGTTCAATCTCTACCAGGCGTGCACCAATTAACTTCGCCAGCTCATCGATCGATAAGTCGATATCAACATATTTTTTTAACCAGTTAACTGAAACTATCATGCGAATTTCCTCAAAAACTGTAATCTACCAGATTCAAAATGACGTAAATCTTCGATACCGTACTTTAACATCACTAGCCGTTCAATCCCACCACCCCAGGCAAAACCTCGATATTTGGTTGGATCAATACCGGCAGCTTCAAGCACGTTTGGATGAATCATTCCGCAGCCTAACATCTCTAACCATTCGCCTGGCTTACCGCCAATAGCAGCTGGTTTTTCAATTGCAAACTCTAGACTTGGCTCGGTAAATGGAAAGTAACTAGGCTGAGTTCTGGTTTTGAGGTTTTGTCCATAATAAGTTTCAAAAAAACTACGTAAAGTTCCAATTAGTTCGCCTAAATTAGCGGTTCGACTAACAAAAACACCCTCACACTGATAGAAAGTGTGTTCGTGAGTCGCATCAACATCTTCGTTCCTAAACACACGGCCGTAGCTGACCGCAGCAATCTGGCCACCGGACTCTAATTTGTCTTTTCCTGACTTTAGTATGCGGTTTTGCATCGTACTGGTGTGTGCTGGAGGAATAAATCCTTCCTCGGTTCGGAATGTGTCGTAGCCATCTCGTGCTGGATGACCTTCTGGGAAATTAAGAGCTTCAAACATATGATGGTCGTCATCAATTTGGCGCGATTCAATCGCCTCAAACCCCATACGAGTATAAATATCGATAACAACTTCAAGCTCACGCATTAATGGATGCATAGTACCCTGTACGGTAGGTAGCAGCGCCAATTTACCGCTATTTTTGTCCCATGGAGCAGTCACATCAATCGGCTCAACCGTAGCATCTTCGAGCAACGATTCGCGGTCCAAAACAGCTGATTCAAGATCTTTTTTAAGATGATTTATACTACGACCATACTCGCCGCGTTCCTCAGGTGGCATAGTTCCAATTGCAGAATATAAATTCTTTAACTCGGCAGACTTCAGTAGCTCCCTAGGCGTGTCGCTTTTGGCGATTTGCGCCAAATAATCCGTACGTATATCATCAATACTTTGCATAACTGTTTAACATTATAGCGTAAATCAACCTGTTATCGGCTAATTCAAGCTACTTTATTTATTAGTTAGCCTTTGATACCAGCTATAAACGCTTTCAAGGCGTCAGTTGCTGAAGTAATTTGACCCGGAATTGATTCGTTAACGGTCTTGATCTGATCTAATGCATCCGCTTCTTTGGCTGCGGCAGTAGCTAGATCTGTCTTGGCCTGTTTATATTCAGTGTCCTTGTCGGCCGTAAATGCCGTAATCTGAGCTTTGGTTGCGGTTATTTCGTCATCTAGGGCAGTCTTTAGGTTAGCCTGTGCGTCCTTTAGGGTGTCAGGTAGCGAAGCTCCTGCAACCAACGTCTGCATTTTTTCTAAGACTGCTTGGTAATCTGCTAGCATTTTCAAGGTCTCGTCTTTGGTGCTATCACTGGTAACCGTACCTGATACTGTTGTTGCTTCCTTTGACAGCGTGTCGTATTCGGATACAAATGTGTACGTGTCGCTTAGGTCAAGCAAAGTTGTAGTAAGTGCGCTTACCTGCGCCACGACTTGGCTGTTCAGCTTTACAGCTTCGGCATGTTTTGAGCTAATGAAGTCAACGTCACTAAGTGGCGGATTCTCTAGAATTGGTTTCGAAATTCCATCGATCTTAGACTTTATGTCAGCTGGATCGCCAGTAGTACTTTCCGAGGCCGTAGTATAAACTTCATTTAGATAGGTTTTGGCTTTGGTTGTATAGCTATCGGCCGCTGCATCAGCGCTAGTCTTGAGATAAAAATACCCACCGCCCAATCCACCAATTATCACCACGAGTGCAATTATTGACGCTAGTAGGCCTTTGCGGCTTTTCTTTTGTTTTGGCAGTTTGATAAATGTCTTTTTACCCTCTTTGGCAGCCTTCTTTTCATCTACAACTTGGTTTGAACTAGCAGCAGGTACTGGCGCTACAGCTGGTGTAGGATCGGTGTCAGCTGGAGTGTCAGGTTCAATTACATTAGGAGTTGTCGCCACAGGAGTTGGCGGTGCAATATCACTGATTGGTTTTGTAGGAGTCGCGCTAGCCGATGAACTGTTAACAACCGGTGTTTCAAGTGATGTTGAATCAAATCCAGGTTGTGTTCCTAGGTTCTCAATCGGAGGTCCGAACGGTGAAGAGGTGGGTACTGGATTTTCGGCAGGTACATCAACAATCGGATTGGTTTCGGCAGGTTTCGGTGTCTCAGTCGAGTCTTTACTGGTGGCAGGTTCTTCATCAAAATTTGGCATCGAATTAACATCGGGCATTTGATTATCTACTGGTGGTTGAGATTTATCTACCTCATCGTTTGGTTGTTTGTCGGGATTATTATCCATTTTGTTTACGTTTCTCCATTAAGCTTATGCTTATTCTAACCTTGAACACTTAAAATCGTCAACCATATGATAATGCCAACAGCGATTACGCCAATAATTATCCATATCCAGGCGAAATTAGTTGTTGATTGAGTGTTTTTGATATACGCAGAATCCTTAACTCCATCAGGTCGTTCGGTCTCTAGTGCCTTTTGCCTAGCTTTTTCCTGCAATTCTGCAGTTATTCTATCTTGGATTTTTGATCGTTGTTCGTCTTGTCTAATAAATAATGCCATGTCATTAATTATACCATTTATTAACCCATATCACTTGTGTTTGTTTTATTGACATTGTGTTATACTATGGCCATGTTTCACTTAAGGAGGAAAATACATGGCTACTAAAAAAGCTAGCTCACCTGCCAGAAAAGCGACTGCAAAAAAGTCGACGGCAGCAAAGTCTAAATCAAAAACAGTAAGCGCGGCCGCCAGCAAGAACAAGCAGGTTGTTCTGTTCGGTGTCAAATTCAACAAATCGCCATTTCTTGGCGCAATTCTTGCTGAATTTGTAGGTACGTTCCTATTAATCGCTTCAATTTTGACTGTGCAAGGGCAGCCACTATTCGTAGCGTTCGCAATCATCGGTATCGCGATGATTATCGGAGGATTCTCAGGTGCACACTTCAACCCAGCTTTGACGGTTGCCGCATGGGTAACTCGTCGAATCAACTGGGTACGAGCAGTTGGCTACATCGTAGCTCAAGCCGTAGGTGCTGCAGTTGCTTTCTTGACACTAAACGCATTTTTGCAAAACTCTGCAACAGATGCTACCAGCCTATACGCATCGTCACCAACACTATTCCACGCAGCAACACTGCCTGGTGGTCACGAATGGTACGTTCTGTTTGCTGAACTTCTAGGTACAACCATCCTAGGTTTCGGTTTTGCAGCAGCGTTGCGAAGTGTTCGCGACAAGGTTGTCATGGGATTCACCTATGGCCTAAGCCTTCTAGTGGCACTGTTAGTAGCTGGATCAGTTACAGCACTACTTCTAACTACAGCAAACACCGGATTAACATTTGTTAACCCTGCCGCAGCTCTTGCAGCTAACGGACTTGCCTGGGAACTATGGCCAATCCTTGTATACGCCATCGCTCCAGTTGTTGGTGCAATCATCGGTTTTGTCATCCACGACCTTATCCAGGTCGAAACAGACGGCGCAAGCGACCGTCGCTAATCGACACCGCCTCGCCAAAGAACCTCGCTATTCAAAGCGAGGTTCTTTTATTCGCGAAGAAGGATATGTAAAAGTATCTAACTGTGGTGGCGGGGAGCGTCGAGTTATATAAAGCTTATTCATCGTCGCGGGGGCGATCGATTAGTAGCGGCTCAACTGACGAGTCATTGCCGGCAATCTTGATAATGTCTTTATCTACCTTACCTAGCTCTTTATGTGCCGAGTTATAGTGATTAACAGTTACGCCTAACGCATTGCCCAGGCGTTTCATATACTCTTCAAACTTGCCGATATGTTGGCCTAGTTTGCCGACCCTAATTTGGATATCCTTGGCTTGCTCTTCAATCTGCAAACTTCGCAGGCCCTGTAAGACTGTTTGTAAGTACGCCATAAAGCTAGTCGGGCTAACGATGATCACCTTTTTGTCACGAAAGGCATACTCAATCAAATCTCTAGCGCTCGAACCCGTTCCAACATCACCAATTAATAAGTCGTAATACAGTGATTCGCTAGGTATGAACATAAATGCAAAGTCCATGGTGCCTTCGCTTGGACGAATATATTTGCTGGTTTCATCGATACGACTCTTTAAATCCATTCGAACCTTGTCGAGTAGTTTTTGTCGGTCTGGTTTGTCTTTGACTGACACCATACGATTATAGTTTTCTAGGCTGAACTTGCTATCGATTGGTAATATCTGACCCTTGTCGAGGAACACAACAGCATCAACTGTTTCATTGTCTTTGAACTTGTACTGCATTTGATAATTTTTGGTTGGCAGTATGTTTTCAAGCACTGATTCCAGATAATATTCACCAAAAACACCGCGCTGTTTAGGGTTCTGCAAGACATTTTGCAAAGTCTTTAGTTCATCGGCCACGTCAACCACCCGGCGATTAGTTTCGTCTAACTTGGCTAAACGACTAGACACATCCGCAACCAACTTTGCGCTTTCGCTAAGTTGTTTTTGCATTGAAACCTGCATCGACGAACTACTGCGTTCTAATTTATCGCCAACTGATTTTTGCAAATCATTAATACCACGTGACAGTTCTGTGACGTCACTTTTTAACAACTCGACAGCACTTGAACTTTTCAGCTCTTTCATGCGTTGATTTAATACAAACAAAATAATGGCAAAGCCAACAATTACTACACCCAAAATCACGATTAAAGCAGTTTGATCCATGTGTTTAGTATACCACCTAAACGTACCGACAACTGGCAACGCTAAACTATAAAACCAACATAATTCGAATAATCAAAATTATAGCGACTATGTACACCAGAACAGGAACAATTCGGTTATAGCGCGCAATCCACGAAAACAGCAGGTACGCCAATCCGTACAGCAATGCACTCCAAGCAACTATTTCACCCCACGCCAGACCATTAGTCCAACCGCCCAGCCCCCAAAGCACCGCCGCCGAGGCAACTGCAATAATTAACGGCTGCATAATACGCAGGCGAATCATAATAGCAATACCGATGACGGCGACCAAAATCGTAGCGATATCACCAGATACCGACACCGAATTCAAACAAACGGTTGTATTACCGGCCGATCTGCAAAATACGGGTGTAATAATAAAGTAATCAATTAACGCTGTTAAACCCCAGTAAACAGCACCTAGTGCCGCACCAACGGCTGTGATTCGCCACGCTGAATAGATCGGGCTAATTACCTGAGCCTGGATTGTTTCCTCTTTGATAACCTTGGCCATATTACACCTCCATGCAATTTAGGTGTATTATATGTTATTTTTGCCTGATGCGCAAAAACAAGTTCAAGCTTATGCTTATTAGAAGCTAGACTCGTCGTAGCCTGGGAACCAATCTTGTTTCAAATCTACTCCACTAGCCTTTAAGTCTTCGCCAATTGAATCAACCATTGGTTCTGGGCCTGAAATATACACAGTTTGGTTTTTGTATTCCGGCGCATTTTGCATAATACTATCTGCCGTAACAGATTGGCCAATTATGTAACTGACGGTTAACTCTGGGTGTTGTTCGACCAATTCATCTAGTTCGTTCCTAAACGCAATGTCGTTATCGCGACTATAATATAGCAGTGTTGCCGACAGTGGCTTGCCAGTCGCGTGACGCTCAAGCAACATGCTGCGATATGGCGTCGAACCAATACCGGCTGCTACCAAAACCACGCGTTTATCGGATTCGTCTTCCCATGTAAAGTCACCTTCGATATCTTTGCGCTCGATAGTGTCACCGGGTTGCAGATTATTTAGTGCTTGTTTGAATTTACTGTCGGTCACGCGAGTCGAGATATGGATTTCGTGTTCGCTCGGTGCGCTAGAGATCGTAAAGAATCGACCTTTTTCACCGTCTTCACCCACAATTTTTGGTAATAGATAGTATTGATACTGCCCCGCTTGCCACTCTAGACCACCGGTCTCGAAAATAAACGTGCGGATATTACCGACCTCGTCATAACTACGAGTCAGTTTTAATAGATTGGACATTTAGCCTCCTTTGTTTCTGATCTAATTATAGCACTTAGTGTCAAACGCGGTTTATTCGTTCAGTAACGTCGCGTCAGCTGCCATGAATAATGTGACAATTTTACCGTCTGAGTTAAAGATTAGTGAAACGACCTTGTTATCTGCTGATTTGCCTACTACAGCGCCAGTTGCTGGGAAGTATTTGCCGTAATAAGGCGAAGCAGCATAAGATTCTAGCTCGCTAGTTGGCAAATTAAAGTCCCATGGCGACGATGCTGAATCTAGATACTTTAAATCTTCAACTGCCTGAGCCGCCGTATGCTCGCCCGCCGCTTCGCTGGCCGCAATCAAATAATCTACCTTATCCGCGAAAACATTTAACAGTGCTGCATAATTACCAGATTCAATTGCAGCTTCGGTGTTGTCGCGAGTTTGGCTGTTCGGTACAGACACAGCTGTTTTAGGTTCACTAGTTGAGGCTGGTTTTTCTTGTTTGGCTAATTGCGCTTTCAGATTTTCAACTTGATCGCGCAAACTACTCATTTCTTTGTTATTAGAATCAATAATAGCCTGTTGCCAAAAATAAGCTCCAGCTGCAGCCGCAGCAACCAGTAGCAACACCGCTGGTGGCAACATTAGTAGCCATTTTGAGTTTCGTTTAGGTTTTACGGGCTTTTTTGCTGATGTTTCGTCTAATTTAGGCTCTTGATCCATAATTACCCCCTTGATTATTGGCTACATATTACCATAACCACGACCATAACAATAGACCGCGCATGGTAAAGAGTATAATAGAGTAATGACAGTCCAAATTAAACGTATTTATGATGAGCCAGCCGAGACTGATGGCTACCGCGTATTAGTCGATCGACTGTGGCCCCGTGGCGTTAGTAAAGAAAAAGCCGCACTAGACGAATGGATCAAAGAAGTCGGACCGACTGATGAGTTACGTAAGTGGTTCGGCCACCAACCCGAACGTTACAGCGAGTTTAAAACCAAATACCAAGCCGAACTCGACGCCAATCCAGCCGTCAAACAACTAAAAGACCTGATAAAAACCCACGACAAAGTTACTCTGCTATACGGCGCACACGACCCAGACCAAAATCAAGCCAAAGTTCTGCTTGATTACATAGTTAACCCATTGTAGCTTGAGCACACACCCCACCCCGTGCTATAATCACCTCCGTAGTTGTTGACTGCACCACCTACCAACTACTACCTACCAACTACCAATACTGGGGCGTCGCCAAGTGGTAAGGCGTCGGCCCGTTGTCCTCGGACAACAAGATAGAATGAGTGCCAATTTAGCACCGAAAGCCACCGTCGACATACGTATACCTGTCTGTACATTTCACCTCAACCTAATGGGGCGTCGCCAAGTGGTAAGGCATCGGCTTTTGGTGCCGACATTCGGGGGTTCGAATCCCTCCGCCCCAGCCATATAAAAAGACTAAGTATTTGCTTGGTCTTTTTATATAACTGAGACCGTAGGGTTCGAAGCCCCGAGTGGCATGAGGGGGTGAAGATTGCCGAGTGGCAATCTGCAAGGAAACCTTCCGATGCAATCTATGATTGCAATCGTGAAGTTTCGGGGTCGCTGAAAGTGACCGAATCCCTCCGCCCCAGCCAAGACGCTTATGCTTTAGAACCTCGAATCAGAGGTTCTTTTGTTTGATATAATCGAAACTATGACTGATACAATTTTTGATAAAATTATACGCAACGATATTACTAGCTACAAAGTATGGGAGAACGAGAGTTTCATAGCTTTTCTTACGCCGTTTCCAAATACGCCCGGATTAACTGTTGTTATTCCTAAATATAACCCCGGAGATTATATATTTGACCTGAATTCTGAGCTATATACGGAATTTATGAATGCTGTCAAAAAGGTGGCTAAGCTTCTTGAGAAAGCATTAGACGTAAAACGCGTAGCAATGGTATTTGAAGGAACTGGTGTTGCACATGTTCATGCAAAACTATACCCGCTATACGGTGAACTTGCCTCTCAGACCGGTGTATGGAGTGAAGAAAAAGAGTTTGTCGAGGAATACCGTGGCTGGATCACGACACTTGAGGGTCCAGAGATGGATCTATCTCGGTTGGAAGAAATTCAAAAGAAAATTCAAAAAGCGCAAATTTAAACTTCTGGAACGCGATCACTAACCCAAGCCAAGAAAAAGTATTTAACACCTCCGCCCCAGCCAAAACAGACTGAACAACAACTAAACAACTGTTCGTACTAACGAATACTTATTTGTTATGATAACCCTATGAACAAAAAACAACCTTCACCCGAAGTCACAAAACGTCTAAATCAGTGGGTTCGCCGAGCAAGACATGAACGATCAACAGGCGCCTCAGACTACGTTTTAACTTGGCCTATTCTTCGCTTAATAAGATATTCGGCTAACACCATCAATCCAACAACTAGACCACTAACCACAAAACTACCAATAACATCAATTGGGTGGTGAACACCAGCCATCACCCTAGAGATTCCAATTATTGCAGCCACAACAAGCACCCCAATGCCAATCTTCTTAGAGTACCTCAGTATCGTCCAACCAAGGAATGATGCCAGCAAAACATGATCTGAGGGAAAGCCGTTATCAGCAGCGTGCGGAATGAGTGGAGTAAAGTTCCCGACCACGAATGGTCTTGGGTTATACCACAGCATCGAAGCAACCTTAGCTAAGATTAACGACAAAATTCCACCAACTAATACGACCAAAATAAATTTCAAAATATCTTTTCGATTCTTGAATCGCCAAGCAACAAATATTGCAGCGATGATCGGAATCACAATAAAATACTTGGCAATAAAGATTATAAAAATGTCCATTATTTCTCCTCAACAACTAATTCATTACTTATACTAACCGCCGATACAACGCCACCTAGCATAAGTAATATAGCACATATTATCATTCCGATATGAAACCCAGCCAAATCAACACTTGTACCGATAAAAATTCCGATAGCGGCAATTGCTAGTAATCCGGCAATCCTAGAAACAGCGTTATTAACAGCCGACCCAATCCCCGCCTGCGACTGTTTGATTGATCCAAGTATGGCAGATGTCAGCGGTGCGACCGTCATAGCTAGACCCAAACCAAATACAACTATTCCAGGTAGCAGCTGCGTAACATAATCTGCCGGCACTTGTACCATCAATAGCATTAGCGCAACGATACCACTTATAGTCGGTCCAGCCGCCATAAAGAACCTGGGACCGTAAGTACCCGACAGCGCTCCGAATCGGGACGACAATGCAATTAATATCAATGTAATTGGAATGGACGCCATGCCGGCTGCCAGTGCCGAATACCCCGCCGCTTGCTGCAAGAATATAACTAACAAAAATCCCTGTAATGACAGCGCAGCATAAATCATAAACGTCGCTATATTGCCAAAACTAAAGTTCCGAACGTAAAATAGCGTCAGCGGCAACATCGGACTAGGCGTCCGACGCTCATGTATCAAAAACGCGACCATAGCAACTAGTCCAATGCTAAACGTGCCATAAATTATCGGATTCGACCATCCATAATGACCCTGTTCAATCAGTGCATAGACAATTCCGCCTAGCGCCACGATTCCTAACCATATGCCCGTGAAGTCAATCCGACTCCTTTGACTAGTTACATTAGCAATTTCGGTCGATCGCAATAACCAAAGTGCCGCTACAATCGGAATAACATTGATAGCAAACACCAGTCGCCACGACACGAAATCAACCATCAATCCGCCAATTAATGGCCCAGCCACAAAAGCAACACTGGTCCAGGCAGTCCAAGTGCCAATTGCTTTCCCCTGGGCTTTACCCGAAAATGCGCTAATTATTAACGCTAGTGAGCACGGTACCAGTAATGCTCCAGCAACGCCCTGTAAACCGCGAGCTAAAATCAAAAATACTCCTGTCGGCGCTATTGCGCACAGAATTGACGCTATTAAAAAGCCGTACAACCCAATCGTAATAATCTTTTTACGACCGAATATATCCGACAGCGATCCTGCCGCTAAAATCAACGTTCCTAGTGTAATCAAATAGGCGTCATTTACCCACTGTTGGGTCAGTAGTCCACCACCTAGCTGTTCACTAATCGCAGGCAAAGCAACGCCAACGACCGAACCGTCTAAAAACGCCACAAACGAAGCCAAAATTGCAATAATCAAGATCAAGCGTTGGTGCCTATTCATATCATCAGTATACGCCCTGCTATCCTAGGCCAGAAACTAAATGTCGAGCCTGGAATAGGACTCGACATTTATATAGTCAGCTGATTTTTATTTAGTTGCTGCGGTAGCCGCTTTGGCCTTCTTGGTTGAACCCTGGAACTGTCCGCGAATTTCAAAAATGAAGTAAGCGCTAATCGCCAAGACGATTCCACCAAAGATGATACCCATGATTAGTGTCAATACGCTAAATGACAAAACAATGTTGACGACAATCGCGACAGCATTAACTAACCAAGAAAGGAACAGTAGTGACCAGCCTTTCTTTTGTAGATTCTTGAGCGGATTAATTGCTAATGCCAAGATCAAGACTGACACTGCACTAAATATTAAAGAAACTATTGCTGATACAAACCACATACCTGTGTACGACTCTGCTACCAAAGCACCGTAATAGGTTGTGGTTGCGCCAATGAATGTCATCGCAGTGAAAATTCCACCTAGTGACATCAACAGACCAATACCGCTCAGGATAACCCCGATTAGCACGATCCACCAAACATTAACACCTAGCCATTTTTGTCCCGCAGCCGGCAGATGAGGTACTGACTTTAACCACCCCCCAACCATATTTTCGATTTTATTAACAAACTCCATAACCCTTACTCCTTACTCCTTCTTTAATACCTCAATCATACCTTGTTCGGTGTAAATCAACAACTATTTCTTATTATTTTTTGGCCACATACCCCAACTTGCCCAGGCGGCCAAAATTCCGATAGCAATAGCAATAAACGTTACCCACCATCCAGGCACTAGTTGGACCAATGTTCCTAACATACCAACATTTGAAATGGCGTTCACGGACATGTTAATCCAAAGTGAGATAAATACCCAAATAACAGGTACAATCCAGGTCATTACCATACTCATTATTCTGGCCAACGGACTTAGTCTTAACCTAAGTAGAAACGGTAATGCGAATATCTCGGCAAAAATTAGTACCGCAATTAGCCAATTAGAAAACAGCACTCCGCCAGGCATACCCCAGCTTTCAGCCAAATTTAGCAAACCTTTGAATGTAAAAATCTGAGTCACTAGTAGTAATAGCAATATTCCAACATATAAATATGCGATTTTTACGGTGTCTTTGGTTTTGGGTGGAGTTGGTTTGGTAGCTTTGACAAATAATCTCATAGCCCTAGTATACATCGTTCGCCCCTGTTTTCCACCAAATGTTGTTGATTTTGCAATTACGCTTGCGCTTTTTTAATTCTTACAGTAAAGTACCAATAAGCGAACGTTACAAAAAACAAACATAACTCCAAAAAAACATATGTTGTGTCGCTCGCTCTACGACATTCACCACAACAAGTGATGCGCTCTCTTTATGAGAGCGTTTTGCTTATTTAGACTTAAACGAGTTTGCCTCGCGCCACTTGGCGATCTCGGCGTGATTACCGCTAAGTAGTACGTCAGGAACTTTTAGGCCGTTAAATTCAGCTGGTTTGGTGTATTGAGGAAACTCTAGTGTCTCACCGTCGCTAAAGCTTTCAATCTCGGCGCTATTCTCGCCACCTAGCACTCCCGGAATTAATCTGACGATACTGTCGATAATCGTCATTGCCGGCAGCTCGCCGCCAGTTAGCACATAATCGCCAACGCTAATCTGCTCATCAACTAAGCTAAGTATTCGCTCATCGTAGCCCTCGTAACGGCCACAAACAAAGATATAACCGTCATTCGCATCAGCCCACTGTTTAGCGGTTGCCTGCACCCAGCGCTGCCCACGTGGCGTCATTAGCACCACCTTTGCACCTGAGTCGTATGCCTTGGATTCCTTTATCGCTGCAAACAGAGGTTCGGGTTTTAATAACATGCCATCTCCACCCCCATATGGCGTATCGTCAACCTGCTGCCTAGGGCCAATCCCAAACTGACGTAGATTAACCATGCGAAACTCGACCAATTTTTGGTCCTGAGCTTTCCACATCATCGAGTTATTCAACACACCGTCGAACATCTCTGGAAACAAAGTAATTACTTGAATTTTTATCATCAGTTACCATCATAACAAAAAACCACCCTAGATGGGCGGTTTTTTACACATATAAGGCTCTCAACAATATACTTTGTTGCTCTCGCATTAGAGCTTCTCGCAGTTCAAAGTCATGTGCTTTGTACTAATGTTTATTATAGCATAGCGAAATGAGTAACAACAAGACTTTTCGTGAAAAGAATTGTAGACCGAATGAGGCAGTGCTTCAAGCCCTGGAACAGGGGTTATATATCGAGGTCGTCTAATTCTGCAAGCTCTTCACGAGTCTTTTTTGAATAATCAGAGCTGTTATCCACAGCCTCATCCGTTGAGTTCTCCTCAGGGACCTCGGCTTCTGGTGCAACTTGTTCGGGCGAACCTTCACTGGAGTCTGATTTAGCGGGTCTACTTGACTCATAACGTTCGCGATCTTCGTCATTATTGGCAATTTTTAGATTGTACCTTGCGTCATTTTTGGTTCCAAGTGCACGTAGCAGTGTACGTAAGCTCTGGGCTGTAACGCCACGCTTACCAATGACACGTCCTAAATCCTCTGGATTAACAGTTAGTGTTAGTAACACACCTTTTTCGTCGATTAAACGCTCGACAACCACATCATCTGGATGTCCGACTAGCGATTTTACGATATATTCTATGAATTGTTGGTCTATTGTTGACATATTAGCCCTCCATAACCCCGTCTTACTTACTGGTACCGTGTAAATCTATTGTAGCACAAGCAAAATTTATCAATTTAAAAACGCCCGGTTGGGCGTTTTAATTATTCAGCTTTTTCTGGTTCAGCCGGAGTATCTTCGGCTGGAGTTTCGGTAGCCTCAGTTGGTTCTTCAACTGCAGGTTCCTCGCCTGGTGTGTCTTCGACAGGGGTTTCCTCAACCGGAGTTTCAACCGCTGGACGATTTCGGCGAAGTTTTTCGGCGTGACGAATTGATTTAGTCTTGACGTCAGCCTTTTTGACCCACTTAGGCAGCTTAACACCCGCATCTGCTAGTAATTTAACGACACGTGGAGTAGGCTGAGCGCCATTATCAAGGTACTTTTGCGCTAGTTCCGCTTGGATATTAGCGACCTTGGTGTGTGGATTATAGCTACCAACGTAAGCAACAACACGACCGCTAGATGGGTGACGACTTGCCTCTTGAACAGCTAAACGATAAGTTGCGTAGCCCTGACGACCGACGCGTTGCAAACGAATTGCGAGCATAAATGATACTTTTCCTTTTACTTCACTTTAAAAATTATTTACGACTTGTTCAAGTTTACACTGTTTGGCCCCTGATGTCAATCAAGCCGTTAACGAATCTTTAAAACCAGTCAACTCACTCGAAGAGCACACTTTTTAAAATAAACTCCGTATGGAGTTTATTTTAAGCGTTCGGCAGAAACCCTCGGGTACGCCTCGGATTTCACAGTCTCTTCTTGTGAGCTGACTAGTCTCAAAGATTCAGACTACTTTCCATACTTCTTTAAGGCAGCGGCGGCAGCAGCTTGTTGAGCAATTTGTTTACTGGTTCCACTACCCTTGCCCATGAGTTTTGAACCGACGTAAACACCTAATGTAAAAATCTTGTCGTGATCTGGACCAACCTCATCCATTAAACGGTATTGAGGAGTTTGGTTATCCTCGTGTTGAGCAACTTCCTGCAGATGAGACTTGGCGTCGCGCCAACTGCCAGACTCCAAAATCCCATCTAGTTTACTGATTATATGTTTATGGATAAACTTAGCCGCGTCGTCATAACCACGCTCCAAATAAATAGCACCAGTTACCGCCTCGAACGCGTTTGCTAAAATCTGCTGGCGGGCACGATCACTACCATTCTTTTCGCCGCGGCTCATTCGAACCAACGGCTCGTAACCTAATTTGGCGCCGGCTTCACCGATACTTTCAGTGCGTACCAAGGCTGCGCGCCAACTAGTCAAGATCCCTTCTGGTTCAGAGAAGTTATGGAATAAATAATCAGTCACAATTAACTCTAGTACCGCATCGCCCAAAAATTCTAATCGTTCATTGTGTTCGCTTACGCTTTTTTTGTGCTCGTTGACATAACTTCGATGTGTCAAAGCAGTAACAAGAAGTTGAATATCGTTGAATTCAAATCCTAGTTTCGCCTTTGCAAAGTCCTGATACGGAGCAATTTGCATTCCTGTCATATTATAGTTTCTCCTGTCTAATTCGTTTCATTGCCATTAGCATTAGCTTACCAATATCTTCATATTCTATTTTGTCTAATGCATCATTAAATTTAAACCATTTTATATCATTCATCCACTCTTCTTTTTGAATCGCATCTGTGTCACCCAGTGCTTTGACTAGATAAATCTGAGTGGTCATAAGTACTAACTTATCGACACGACGATACCTAAAGTGTATTTTACCTAACCAGCCTAATATTTCGGTCTGGTGTAGGCCTGCCTCTTCGCCTATTTCGCGTTTTGCAGTCTCTTGAGCAGTTTCGCCTTCTTCGATATGACCCTTTGGAATAGTCCAGCGATCCTTGGAATCTTGAATTAACAAAATCTCAACGCCATTATTAGCGTCGCGACGAAATACCACACCGCCAGCGGTTGGTTCGCGGACTATCTCTTGAATTGAAGGTTTCTTGCGATTAAAGTATTTTTTGAATTTATCAAACTGAGGTGGTTGCATCTGATTGTTCCTCTACAAGAGTTCGAAATGCGGTGCCTAGCACCCCATTAATGAACTTGCTTGAGTTATCAGAACCAAACGCTTTTGCCAGTTCAACCGCCTCATTTATTACCACTTTTGGTGGTACTTTTTTGGCTTGGTGTAATAGTTCATAAACACCAATCCTCAAAATGTTACGATCGATTCTAGCTATCTGACTAATTGGCCAATCTGGTGCAATAGGCTGTATTTTGGCATCCAGGTCATCCTGTTGCTTTAAAACCCCTTTGACCAGTTGTTCTACAAATCCCCGATCGTCAATAGCTGACTCGTATCTGTGCAGATTCCGAGCCAAGATATCATCAATATCAGCCGACGAGTCATCGGATTGAACCCGAAACTCATATTCGTATAGCGTTTGCAGTGCAACGATGCGACCGAGGTGGCGATTGGATGCCATAGCGTTTGATTCTTTCTTTGATTATTGTTTTAAGGTAATAGCAAAAATTACTTTGCTATTGCTTTGCCAGTTTCTTTGCGAGTTGTTCGCGCTTTGACTGGAGATTTGGCGTTAACGCGACGAGCAAGCTCGAGACGAAGATGGCTTCGGCGTAGACCGGTTTTGCGCGGGCTACTCTGTTTTTTCGGTTGTCCCATGTAAAGTACTCCTTTGTAGGTTTATATGTTAAAACTTAGGTTCATTATACTAGAAAACCACCCCGACCTCAAGGTTTATGTTATAACATTGACTTTTATTAGCATTAGTGGTATGATGCATACATGAATGATTCCACCACAAGAGAACACCATGAGGCCGCTCAGAGGGCCAAAAAAATAATGAGCGAACAGCCAAGAGCAGAAGAATCAAAAGCTAAAGAGTCGTCTCATAGTAAATCGACGCGATTCCTCATGAAGCTAGGTGGTGGTGCAATGGTTGCCGCTACTGTCCTTACTGGCATGGCTTTGGGTAGCAAGATTGGTAACGCAATTGAACACTCTGATGACGTTCAACAGCAAAAAATTCAAGACCTCATTAATCAAAGTGACCAAATTGACCACCAAATCGCCGTGGAAAATGGTGAATTTGATAACGTCCAGCTACCAATGGAAAGCGCCTACGACGATCCTGCGAATACTGAATTGCCGGCGGTCAAGCAAGGTAGTCCCGAGAATACTATACCTTCGCCAATTCAAGGCAACCCCGAACCTACGCTTCCCTCTATTAAAACCCGTTAATCTAGACGACAATATTCACTAATCGACCAGGTATGTAAATTACCTTGGTCGGTTTTTTGTCGCCCACAAATATCGCAACGTTCTCGTTCTCTAACGCTAACTTCTCGACATCGTCTTTGCTGATGTCTTTATCGACGGTCAATTTAGCCCTTAGTTTGCCGTTAACCTGCACGATTACAGTAATGGTATCGCTGACGATAAACCTATTATCCCAAACAGGCCAATCAGTGTTCTGGACTAGTTTTTCACCACCAAGCTCTTGGTTTAACTCTTCCCCTAAATGTGGTGCAAATGGTGAAATTAGCTGACTAAGTGTCCGTAGAGCGTCAAGCCAAATTTCGTTCGAAAAACCTTTGATTTTAAGTTTATATAGCTCGTTGGTGTATTCCATTAACGCCGAAATCGCTGTATTAAAACTTAATCGGTTGATGTCATCAGTGACTTTACGTGTAGTAGCATGCCTTAGCTTACGGACCGCATCATCATTGCCAGTGAAATTCTTGTCTGATTCGATAAACTCTTGGGTTAACACCCAAACGCGGTTCAAAAACCGATAAACTCCGGCGATACCGCGTGAATCCCAGGCTGCATCCAGCTCAATCGGGCCCATAAATAGTACGTATGTACGCAAAGCATCGGCTCCGTAACCCTTATCGATTATATCCAGCGGATCAATCACATTGCCCAGACTTTTACTCATCTTGCGACCGTCTTCGGCGTTAATGTAACCGTGATATACCAGCTTTTTAACTGGTTCTTTAAAGCCGGTTAATCCCATATCGTTAAATACATGTGTCCAAAAACGGACGTATAGCAAGTGCGCAACCGCATGATCGCCACCAACGTAATAGTCAACTGGCGCCCAGTAATTAGCTATCGCTGGATCCCAAGCTTGTTCATCATTTTTCGGATCCGTATAACGCAACAAATACCAACTACTGCACGCATATCCGTCCATCGTGTCGGTTTCGCGTTTGGCTGGGCCGCCGCAAGTTGGACAAGTTGTATTAACCCAGTCTGTTGCCCTAGCAAGTGCTGACAATCCATCGCCTTTCGGTGCATAGTCCTCGATTTCAGGTAACACAACTGGCAGTTGATCTGCTGGCACCGCCACTGCGCCGTGATCTGGACAATGAATAATTGGAATCGGTGCCCCCCAATAACGTTGACGACTAATTAGCCAATCATGCATTTTATAGGTAGTCTTACTGCGACCCAAACCTTGCTGTTCCAACCAGCTAACGATTTGTTCGCGTGCATCTTCGCTACGCGTACCGTTATATTGTCCAGAATTCACCAACACACCCTCGCCCGTATATAATCCAGCATCAGAATCCTTGGATGGTTTCTCGACAACCTGTACGATTGGCAGCTCAAATTTTTCGGCGAACTCATTATCGCGTTCGTCGTGCGCTGGTACTGCCATGATTGCACCCGTTCCGTATCCACCCAGTACGTAATCGGCAATCCAAATTGGAATTTCTGAACCGGTTGCGGGGTTAATTGCGAAACTTCCCGTAAAAACGCCTGATTTTTCGCGAGTTTCATTCATTCGGTCAATTTCAGAACTTTTAACGGCATCTCTGATGTAACTTTCGCCAAATTCTTTGTATTCAGAGGTTAAAAGCTTACTTGCTAGTGGGTGTTCGGGCGCTAGAACGATGAACGTGGCACCAAATATCGTGTCTGGTCTAGTAGAAAAGACCATAATGGTATCATCTGTACCAGCGACACTAAAATCAATTTCGGCACCGACAGATTTGCCAATCCAGTTAGTCTGAGCAGTTTTAATTTTATCTGGCCAATCTAGATTAGGAATTTCATCTAATAATGCATCTGCATAATCGGTAATTTTGAAAAACCACTGATTCATCGATTTCTTCTCGACGACACTGCCACAGCGCCAACAACGTCCGTTAATCACCTGCTCGTTAGCAAGCACTGTCTTATCAACTGGGCACCACCACTGCAAAGCCTCTTTTTGATAAGCCAGATCGCGTTCAAATAATTGCGTGAATATCCACTGCGTCCAGCGATAATATTCAGGGTCAGATGTATTAATCTCACGGCTCCAGTCAATGCTGGAACCTAATCTTTTAATCTGGCGTTTAAAGTTCTCGATAAAATTGTTGGTTGCATCAACCGGCGATGTACCGGTTTTGATAGCGAAATTTTCGGTTGGCAAGCCAAATGCATCCCAACCCATCGGGTTCATGACGTTTTTGCCAAGTTGACGATGGAATCTAGCGATTGCATCAACAATAGAGTGTTCGTACGCATGGCCTGTATGCATGCCAGTACCACTAGGGTATGGGAACATCGGCGAAATATAGATTTTCTGGCGCGTGTCATCAACGGTCACCTGATTGACCTTGTCATCTTCCCAAACTTTTTGCCATTTAGGTTCAATCTCGGACGGATTATAGCGCTTCATACTCCGCCAGTATAACAAAAAAACAAACTATCGAACAGAGGTAAGCCCAATAACCGCCTATATTAACCTGGGAGCACACTTTTTTAATAATGCTCCGCAAGGAGCATTATTAAAGCGTTCGGCTGAAATCGGTTATTGCAACCGATTTCACAATCTCCCAAATTAACATAGGTGGTTATTGGAGTTCCTATTTAGGAAAGGTTTGAGAAGAATTCAGTTTTTGTCTTGATCCAAGCGGGTGTTTGGCGAACAAGTTTGATATCATCGGCTGCACTTTGCAGCACAACCTTCAGCGCTTCTTCGACGTATATTCCACCCTGTGAGCCTTTGAAAAGCACAATAGAACCAGTCTCGATTACTCCACGCACAAACCCGCCAGCCGCAACTGCAGTTTTAAAACTTTTAACCTGACAACCGTTTGCTTTGGCGGCTGGTGCTAGATACTTTTCGGCTTCATCGCCGACCGTAATAACCCAGGCTAGTTCGTTCGGGTAACATAACTCACCGACCTTTTTGTGCTCTTCGGCCGAACTAGCTCCTAATTCGTTCATACTGCCAAGAACTGCAATCCGTTGTGGCGCAGACAGTTGATATAGTGTTTGAAGCGACGACTTAACGGCAAGCGGACTTGAGTTATATGTATCGTCAATTAAAATACTGTTTTTGATTCCACGCAGTATATTCATTCTGCCTGGAACCGCTGTGATTGCGGCTAGCCCCTTGGCGATAGATTTAGCGTCCATTCCCATTTTTAACCCTACTGCAAATGCTGCTACAACTGACCTAAGGCTATGTTCACCGACAATCTGAACTGAGACCTCGACAGGTTTATCTAGGTCAGAGGCAATAAATTGCCCCTTGTAACCGTCTTTCAAAGAGAAATCCTGACTAATAAAATGATATTCGGCCGTAGCACTAGTGCCATAGGTTGATACGTCTGCGTTAGTCAGGTGCCTGGCGTATTCGCCATCAATATCGTCACGATTAATAAGTGCTTGTTTCGAAAAGTTAGCAACACCCATCTCTTCTTTGGCCACGTTTTCCATCGTTTCAAAAAATTCCATGTGTTCTGGCGAAATTGCAGTTACAACCCCAATATCCGGACGTAAATACTTGCGATAATGTGCAATCTGACCGATACGATCACTCCCCAACTCTTGAACAATAATGTCAACATCCGTAGGGCTCTTGATGCGCTCTTTTGCTGCCCTGAAAACATTAATCCAAGCGCCAACACTACGAATTTTATCAGGATAATCAATACCTAATATCGCTAGCGGTGCGCTAAGTTCGCTATTGTGGTTACCCTCATGCAAACGTACTCGAAACGACTGCGATAAAATCGTCGCAATCGCAACCTTAGTGGTCGTCTTGCCAACACTACCCGCAACAACAACTAGTTTAATATCAGAATGTTTGGCCAGATAGCGCTTAACTAATGATTCGAGTTTAATTTGGATGATTTTGCTAAACATATGCCTCTATCTTATATGATTCACGATTCAATAAACAGTACTAGTGATTAACCCTATGCTTGCGAAACGCGAAACAAAGTAAGATACTAACACTTATGGAATCTAAACTCGATACAATAAAAGATCAGGTTATTATTACACTAACGCATGATGAATGCCTTGCAGTTGCAAGTGGAGAAACTATTAGCGACAGAGACAATCCATTTGACCCGATGGCAAAAGTTGAAATCATGCCACTACAACAATTAGACCCAACTTATGAACCATTTGATCCATTAAACAAACATGGAGACCGGTTATTTGATGCGTTTGCACGGGTAGCATGTAGTGCAACAGTACTTGGGAACAACGATATCCGTATCTTTGTACCACAGGAATTAGTGCGATATAATTTTTTCACCAGCGAAACAATTTCGCCAACATACATTGATGGGGATGAAGAGGTTATACCAACAGGTGGCATACGAGTTGAGTTTCTAAGTAATATTAGGTAATTTTTGGTGGAGCATATCGGATTCGAACCGATGACCTCTTCCATGCCATGGAAGCGCGCTAGCCAACTGCGCCAATGCCCCAAACCTGATACATTGTATCAAAATCTCGCCCCTGTTGCCATGGACGAGATTTTATTCGGCTGCTACGCGCCCACCCGGGGCACGATTTTGTTTTAAAAACTGTGTTTGTTTTAGCGCAAAGGTACCCCTTTGGCGCACCAGCTCTAGTGATATTATTAATCATTTCAATTAAAAACACAAGCATGATAGACAGTTCACAATTTACAGTTGTCGATTTTCAGGGAATTTTCAAATTACAGTTTTCAAGATGGCTCGAGGCTGCGCCGTGCTTGCGAATCGAAGATTGGAAACTAATTGTGAACTGTGAATTGGAAACCGTGAACTTTAAATGCTTATACTAGCATTTATGCAGATACTATGCTTAAATAATGATGTTCAGAAGCACACGCGTATTAAGGCAAAAGGCGGGCGCTTACCTCTTATCAGGTAGACTCTCTTCTTCGCAAACATCGCAAAGAGCGGTCGATCTGACGATATATTATGAATCAGAATAGAAGAAAAGAGCATACACAATATGGCACAGCAAAATCTATTCATCGGTAGCCTTGCATACAGCACTACTGATGACACATTGAAGGCTTTCTTTGAGACAATCGGAGAAGTCGAAAGCGCACGAGTTATCACTGACCGCGACAGCGGTCGTTCAAAAGGTTTCGGATTTGTTGAATACAAAGACGAAGCTAGCAACCAAAAAGCAATTGACGAACTAGATGGCAAAGAGCTTGACGGTCGCGCAATTAGCGTTGGTCTAGCACGACCAAAAGAAGATCGTCCAAAACGCGACTTCGGCGGTGGTGACCGTGGTGGCAACGGTGGTGGTTCATTCCGCCAACGTAGCTGGTAATTTATTACCAACACTTAAAATACCTCGCTTCTCGCGAGGTATTTTATTTGAGCTACCTAATAAACGGTGAGTGTAGCCAGTCTATGTTGGTGCTTAGGACATTGTCTAATATACCGAACCCGTTCATTAACCATACTGTCGTTATTGTAATCAAACCTACGAGCAACAAAACCAATATTTGAATTGATTTGTGTTGCGCTAATAACCATTTGGTCCACTGGTCGTATTTATGACGACCATACTCTAGCCACTTACGAGCAAATTCGAATTCGGTCGCCAAAATCGCGAGACCTGCAAACACAACCAACCAACCTGGGCCTGGATATGGCACCATGATTAATCCGACTAAAACGACCAACCCGCCAGTAACTCCAATTAGTATTTTTTTGGAGTGAATGCTAATCTTTTTCATCACTAGCGCCGTCTACGTAAAGTTAACGCGCCCAGTAATATTGCCAAAATAACACAACCAATTACAACCACTAAATCGCGCCAGGCTTCCATCGTCAAATCAACATTTGTCACAACAATGTTTAGCGCGTCAATCGCATACGTCAGTGGCAGACAGTAAGCAATAAACTCTAGGACTTCGGGCATCTGTGACAGAGGCATTAACAGCCCACCGATTAGAATCTGAGGAATGATAAAGGCTGGCATAAACTGCACTGCCTGAAATTCAGTCTTGGCGAACGCACTGACAAGTAGGCCAAGCGCCGTACCTAATAATGCGTCAGCCAGTGCCATAATAATCAAGAACCACTGCGGACCACTTACCTCTAGGCCGAGTCCATACAAAACTAATGTACTAGCTAGTAATGCTTGGATAACCGCCAGCAGTCCGAACGCAATCATGTACCCCAGAATCAAATCCAACTTGCCAATTGGCGAAGCCATCAAACGCTCCATTGTCCCACCGGTTCGCTCACGCAAAGTTGTAATTGAAGCGATGATAAACATGATGACAAATGGGAAAATACCCAGTAATGCTGGTGCGATATTATTAAAGACCGCCAGATTACCATCATAAAGCCATCGAAATAGCGCCATTAATACACACGGCACAACAAATATCAGCGCGATAGTTCTTGGATCATGCGATAGCTGACGCAGTATTCGTCCGGCCGTTGCGAATGTCATTCTGATATGAAACATTACGCTTTACCTTTCATCGAAATGATTCTGATAAACGCATCGCCAACCGAATCCGTCTTGGTGGTCTGTAGCAGGCGTTCACGCGAATGATTCCACAGTATTTTGCCATCACGTAGCAACAACAGTTCATCGCACCTATCGGCCTCGTCCATGACGTGGCTGGATATCAGTAGCGTTTTACCTTGACTGGCAAGCGTACTAAATAATTGCCATAATTCTTGACGTAAAACTGGATCTAATCCAACTGTTGGTTCGTCGAGCACCAATAACTCTGGATAGCCGAGTAATGCCACAGCCAGTGAAACGCGTGCGCGTTGACCACCCGATAAACTACTGACGATTTGATCACGTTGTTTTTGCAATTGTACTTTTGTGATTATTTCATCAACTTGTTCACGACTTGATTGTGCCAACACCGCAAAATAACGCAAATTCTGAACGACTGTTAAATCGTCATAGACCACCGCGTTTTGAGTTACATAGCCGATTTTGTAACTTAATCTTTTGTCACCAGCTGGTAAATCCAAAACCGTCAGCATACCGTCACTAATTTTTTGAACACCAACAATACTTCGCATAAGTGTCGTCTTGCCCGATCCGCTGGGGCCAATTAGCCCCGTTATCGAACCCGATCGCACACCAAAACTCAAATCATTAAGAATCGGTGTTTTATTAATTGATACCGATACACCACTACCCTTAATGCCAAATGCTTGTGTCATAAATCTATAGTAAACCTCTTATTTAGAATCAGCAATTTTTTTAAATCTTGGAACTATCTTTCCGCCAACTTCGACTGTACCCACAAACATATCGTATGGCCGTACCCAGAACGAAACGTCACTACTATATATTGGTTGATAGATAACAACGGGCTGTTCAGTTTCGGTGTCGATACCTACACCAACGACCTTATATCGATTACCTTTATAATGTTCGTAAATCCCTAGTTCTAGTTTAGGAACTCTTAACCTATCATCCATTCACAATATCCATGAGTTCAACTAATTCGGCTTCGGTTATAATTTTTGTGCCATATTCGGTCGCCTTTTTAAGTTTACTACCACCAACTTTTCCGCCAGTTACTAAGTAAGTCGTGTCTTTCGCTATGGAGGTTTGGAAAGTTCCTCCAAGAGCACGGATACGGTCAGCTGCTTGGTCGCGCGACATTGATTCTAACGTACCAGTTACGACGAAGCTTTTTCCGTTCAACTTGCCAGATTTTTTCTGGAAGTGCGGTTTAACACCAACTTCGTCAAACTTTTCCAGTAACGCTTCATTATCCGAATCGGCAAACCAAGCTAAAACACTCTCGGCGACAACTTTACCTACACCTTCAACCTGTTGCAACATTTCCAAGGTGGCACTTTGGATAGCAGGTAGCGAATGAAAATGATTAACTAAATCAATCGCAGTTTGCGCACCGACATGACGGATACCAAGTCCTAAAACAAACTTTTCGAGTGGCGGGTTTTTCTTTGCCTGGATTGCATCAACTAGTTTTTTTGCTGAAATATCAGCAAAACGATCAATCTCTAGCAAATCATCGACGGATATTTTATAAATGTCGGCGATGTCATGCACTAACCCGGCGTCAACCAGTGCTACGACATTTTTTTCACCCAATGTATCAATATCAAGTGCGCCTTTTGACGCATAATACTCAACAGAGCGTTTCAAAATTAAATCACCCGAACTACCTTTGACGCGGTAGACGACATCATCCCCATGGCGCTCAAATTCTAGCTCAGGGTACTGCTGTTTTAGTGCTTTTTGGTAATCGAAGGTAATCGATTCTTTCGGCCGTAGTTCAGTAACCACGCTTTCAACTTGGGGAATAATATCACCGGCCTTAAAAATAATAACCGTATCCCCAACTCGAATATCTTTACGGGCAATTTCATCAGCGTTGTGCAGACTAGCGTGCTGGACAGTGCTACCCGCCACGACAACCGGATCAAACACCGCTACTGGCGTAGCTGCGCCAGTCCGTCCGATGCTAATGACGATATCACGAACAACGGTAGTTGCCTGTTCAGCTGCGTACTTATAAGCAACTGCCGCACGCGGTTGCTTGCCAACAATTCCGAGCGCATCGAACTGTTCACGGTCATTAACTTTGATAACTAACCCATCTGTGTTAAATGGCAAGTCATTTCGTTTTTTGTCCCACAGATCGACGAAGTTCATCACGTCATTTAATTTATCGAACACTTTCGCCTCTTTGTTTCGAGTTAATCCAATCGCTGACAAAACATCATATGCGTACATATTGGTTGGGATATCTAACGTATTATCGCGCAACAAGTCATATGCCCTGAACGATAATGGTCGTTCGGCTACTAGTTTAGGGTCAAGTTGTCTAATCGTACCAGCTGCTAGGTTACGCGGATTAGCAAATTCGGGCTCACCAGCTGCTTTACGCTCTTTATTTAGTTTAATGAAGTCTTTTTTTAGCATTACTATTTCGCCACGAACCTCGGTTCGACCAATTAGAAACTTTTCGAACCCAGCGGCTTTTCGTAGACGTAATGGAACATTAGCGATGGTGCGCACATTTGCAGTCACATCTTCGCCGACAAAACTATCGCCGCGCGTAATAGCCTGTTTCAAAACCCCATCATCGTAAACTAAGGCGCAGGCCAGTCCGTCCATCTTAATATCCGCAAAAAATTCGTGTTTTCGTCCAGGTAGCAGTTTATCCATTCGTGTTACCCAAGCTTCGACGTCAGCTCTATCAAACACATCGTTCAGACTTAGCATGCGCGAACTATGGGTTACTTTCTTGAACCCACCGATTAATTCGCCACCAACACGTTGAGTTGGGCTGTCGGGTGTTACGAGTTCTGGATTTTCAGATTCGAGTTTTTTTAACTCACTAAACAAACTGTCATACACCGCGTCTTCAACTGACGGGTCATCTAGCACATGGTACTGATAACTAAGATTAGCTAGCAGCTCTCTTAATTCATTGATTCTTGTTTCAGGCTGGGTCTGAGTCATCAGCGACAATCCTTCGATATAGTAAATATATATAACTAGACGACCACACTAACGTCATCGAACCCATAATCAACAGCGCCAGCGGAATGGTTGGAATCCAGTCAATCACAGGCCAAATACCCTTCACCCACGTATCAAGCAAAATAATAGGTATCATAATCACTATCCAAACTAACGAAATCATCAAACCCATCCATAACATTCTAAGTAAAATGCGAAGTCGTCGGCCAACTACTAAATCGCCAGCGGTCTTGATTGCACGAAATGGATACATGCCTGGTAGCGTTACAACAACTAGCGCCACTGCCGTACTAGTTATCCAATACAGCGAAAGTGCTGTTAATAATCCAGCCGACAGCCAAAATATCATCGCCTCAACTCCACCAGCCAGTAGCCCGCTAGCCATCGCAGCACTATATCCAATTAATGCCAGCGCAAACGGTAACAACTGAACCAACATAACTATCACTACTACGAATGTCGACAAAATTGGTGCGCTGGCGTTATAAAGTCCGTCGCGAAGCTTAACTTTGTGCCCAGCCAAAATATTGCGCAGTAACCAAACGGTTGTTAGCCACACCATCAGTCCTAATATTGCCGCATAGACTTGTTGAACTTCCGTCAAAGTCTGCGACAATCCACCAGTCATAGCTGCAATGAACAACAGACTGGCTTTGCCTAACTCGCCAAAATTACCGTCAAATATACTGCCGCCAGTCTCACGAAGTGTATCAGACAAAGTCGTATAGGTGTCTTGGGAAGCTACACCAACCATCAATGCTGTTAGTAGTGCATAAACCACCACCATTGCGGCAATTAACTTACGGTTCTTCCATAAAGTTTTATGTACATAGGTCGTGAATGCAAAGTAACCCGGTAGTTCAAGCGATCTAACATAATCACGGCGCCTAGTTCGCCTAAATGATCGGTGAGGTCGACGTTTTAAAAATGCACTTGATTTCGAACGCATGGTGCTAAAAGGTTGTCTAGCCGATAACATTAATGCCTGTTTTTTGGTTAATTTAACAGGTTTTTTATTGACTAGTTTTTTGGCTGTCTGTTTAGGTGATTTTTTATTCGTTGCCATATTACTACATTCTAGAACTTGTTGGCGTTCTTGCGAAGCCTAGCGATGCGCTCTTCAAGCGGAGGGTGTGTGCTAAAGAGTTTGCTAAAAAAACTAGGTTTCATTGGATTTGCGATAAACAAGTGTGCCGTTGCCGTAGACTGGTGTCTCATCGGGCGTCCATAAGTTCCAAGTTTTCCTAATGCAGAGGCCAAGGCTTCAGGATTTCTGGTGGTCATGGCGCCCGATGCATCGGCCAGATATTCGCGTTGTCGACTAATAGCCATCTGGACAATAACAGCGATTATCGGTGCCAAAATTATAACAATTATCCCAACGACCAGCATAATTGGGTTGCTGTTGTTGTTTCGACTGTCTCCAAAGAACATCATTCGAATGACGATGTCCGACAGAATACCAATTGCACTAACTAATCCAAACGCAATCATGCTAACCCTAATGTCGTAGTTTTGAACATGTCCCATCTCGTGGGCCATAACGGCTTCAAGTTCATTGTCGTCCATAATCTCGATTAACCCAGTAGTAGCCGCAACAATCGCATGTTTTGGGTCACGACCGGTCGCAAACGCATTTGGTGCTGGATCGTCGATAATATATACCTTTGGCGTGTTCATCCCGGTCGTAATCGCTAAGTTCTCAACTATGCGATAGAATCTGGGATTATCGCGTTTTTTTATCTCTTTGGCACCGGTCATTGCAACAGCCAGCTTGGATGCTAGGAAGTATTGAATAATCGCATAAACGGCAGCTCCGCCTATGACGAAATATGTAATGCTGGTGTTGCCGTAGTAATAACTAACGGCCCAGCCAATCGCGCTAATAATACCAACAAACACAGCCATAATTAAAATGGTGTTGCGTTTATTAGCAGCGATGGCCTTATACATGAATCAACGCCTCGCTAAATTAGAAGTTTACGTCGACTGGTTTTTCGGCTGTTTTTTGCTCGGCGTCATCTAGTTCGAAGAAGTCGCGTGATAGGAACTTGAACATAGCTGCCACAATGTTGTGTGGGAATGTTTGAATCTTGGTGTTTAGATCGCGTACACCACCGTTATAAAATCGGCGTGATGCTTGAATTTTATCTTCGGTGTCAACAAGTTCTTGTTGTAACTCAACAAAGTTCTGGCTGGCTTTTAGGTCTGGGTAAGCTTCAGCAACTGCAAATAGGCTTTTTAGTGCGCCTTCGAATTGATTCTCGGCAGCTGCAGTCTCTTTGACACCCTTGGCGTTAAGCGCATTAGCGCGAGCTTCGGTGACTGCTTCAAAAACACCTTTTTCGTGCTTGGCATATCCCTTAACAGTGGTAACTAGATTTGGAATCAAATCCAAACGTCGTTTCAGCTGAACAGTGATGTCGCTCCAGGCCTCATCAACCCGAACGCGCAGTTTAACTAATGCGTTATATGTAGCCCACAAAAACAGGCCAATTAATACGATAATTCCCAATATGATCCAAAGAACTGTCATTTTATCCCCCTTACTCGTTACAAATATATGCCTTTATTATAACACAAGGAGACGAGAGAAAAGTGTGTATATACACTTTTCCGAGTGACGTTGTGTTTCGACAATTTTATGAAATTGTTATAGCAGATATATGCTACTAAAATAAGTCCTAAATAGGACTTATTTTATTGGTGCGCGGAGCGGGACTTGGTCACGTTCCGCGACCCCGCGAGTCAGTCTGATGAGTAAAACTCATCCGTGACATCGCCTTGCGAACTGCCACTAGGCAGTTCTCACTCGCACGACTCGGCGGGTTTAAGTCGAACCCCACAAACCAACTAAAAGAGCCCCACAAGTGGAGCTCTTTTAGTTGGTGCGCGGAGCGGGACTTGAACCCGCACGGCCTTTCGACCACAGCATTTTAAGTGCTGCTCGGCTACCAATTACGACATCCGCGCAAATGCTACCCTCTTATTTTTACCACGATGAGTAGGTTGAAGGCTATGGCAATTTGGACAAAGTACACGTAAATTCTCTAAACGGTTGTCGCTATGATTACCGTTAATATGATCTAGCTCTAATGGCACCCTACCATCTACACTTTTCTGAGCCCAACCACAAAGTTCACACATTGGTAACTTTAAGCCAACTTCGTATAGTCGTTTCTTTAGTTTATAACTTTGTATGGTACTACCTAAAACCAAAATAGACTCTAAATCTGGACGTGTATTTGTATGGTACGTTGTTCCTTTATTCCAACCCCGACCCTTGAAGTGTGTGCTGTTTAATCCTAGATACTTTATGCGAGCTGATACTTGTACGTAGTTGCCACCAGCTGGCACAAGACCAAGTGACTTTATTACTCCTCATATACTCGAAGAACTAGATACAGCTTTTCTTAAATCCTCATCTGTCCAAGACCTACCCCTGCTCATAGCTTAATTATAGCTGAGAATATATGTACTGCCAAGTTGTTAATATTTGGAGGCACGGACCGGAATCGAACCGGCATGAAAAGTTTTGCAGACTTCCGCGTAACCACTCCGCCACCGCGCCATCACCTGGTTATTATAACAGAACAACCCTCTTTCACTACTTGCAAATCACACCCCCTTTCCATATAATCCTTAAGAGCGTACGGATGGGATGCCGAGGTTGTGGATTCACGGATCGTGACCCTTACTGTTCAGCCAAAGGGGCGCTGTTTAACCCAAATCATTAAACCAAGACTTATCTGTTTAATGATTTGAGAGGAGCAGCGATGATAATCTCAAAGAACTATGCATTTGAATGAATAGTTCGGGAGATTTATAATCGACTGTGACGAGCGGGTGTAGCTCAGTTGTTAGAGTGAGAACTGCCAGTGGCAGTTCGCAAGGCAACCTACTCTTGAAAACTTGTTTTCATAGACGTAGTTGCGGGGTCACGGAACGTGACCTGACTTGCCAGGCCAAGGAATCAACCAAACACAGCCCAATCGCACATTACAGTTCACTTACACACTATGCGGGTGTAGCTCAGTTGTTAGAGCGCTTCCTTGCCAAGGAAGAGGTCGAGAGTTAGAGTCTCTTCACCCGCACCAAATATTTGAATTATGACCCGAAAGGGTCTTTTTCTTTGTCTCAACGACTGTTCTAAAGGGGTCGTTTAGTATATAAGACAACTTCTTGTCCTTTAGTTCAATGTTTGAAAGTACGTATTCTAGCAACTTCTGTCTAAGCCCCTCATCGCTCTCATTGAACAGCTGTTCAGCTCGTTGAGCCAAGTCTAACAGATAGGATGCAGTAACTTGAAAGTCTTTATTGTCGCTTGTTAGCAACTTTAGGCGGTCATTTAGCTCCTGCTGTTTCTTTTCTAGCTCAGTTGCAATTTCATCGTGGAATGTCTGTGTAATACGACCCTCAAGCAAGTCATAGTAAACCTTTCGCATCTTTTCCTTGAGTTTGTCGTACTCAGCACGGGTCTGCTCAATGTTTTGCGTGAAGTATAGCTGCTGGTCGTTATGACGGTTACGCAGCTCGGTAATGACTTTATCTAACCACTTCTCAGGCACGTCTATAAATCCTATATCTGCCGTAACTTCATCAATAACGAGGCTAACGGCTGTATTTGGATTATCGCACTTTGAGTTGGCACATCGCAAATAGACGTTGTTGCGAGCCTTGAATGGCGATACTGCACGTCCGCATTTACCGCACTTTACTATCTTTTTCAGGGTAAAGTCTTTGCTATCGTACTTGGTCATCTCGTGTTTACGCTCATCTCGGACACGTTGCACCTGATTGTACAAGCCACGACTGATGAGAGGTGGGTACTTGTGCGGGTAGCGTCTGCCAGCGTGAACCATAAAGCCACAATAAAACTCATTGCTCAGTATTCGCTCAAGAAACTGTTTGCTCGGTGCTTTACTGCCAGCGATGTTACTGCGAAAGCCCATCTCACGCAGTTCCTTTGCGATAACTGCGTATGAAATACCTCTTGCTCGCATCTCGTAGGCTTTTACGATGTAGTGAGCCTTAGTGTCATCAACCTCAATGTCTTTGATGGGTTTCTGTGGCGTACCGCCTTTTAGTACGTTCTTGTAGCCAACGGGTGCTCTGTGTACCCATATACCCTCACTGAGCATTTGTTCAAAGCGGCGTTTGACGTTATCACGAATACTGTCTGAGTAGTATTTTGCGAGTGCCATACCAATACCGAGCCTAAACCAATCGGCAGCGGATGAGTTTTGGTCTATGTATAAACTGTCGTGAGGGAAGTGCAGCTCAATTTTGCCGAGCTTTACAAGCTGTTGCAATGCCTTTACTTCTTCTTGGCTACTATCACGGGTAAAGCGGTCTATCTTGTCAAAGACCACGTAGCATAAGCCAGTTTGTTTGTGGATGTGTTCAACGAGCTTAGCGAACTTTTGACGTGCCTCTTTATGAGCACTCTCGTCAAACTCGTGATACTCGTATGGTAGTTTCTTTTGTTCGGCGTATCTTTCAAGCCGTAACTTCTGAGCAGGTAATGCTTTACGCTGCTCAATATCTGAAACTCGTGCGATTAGGATTATCTTTGCGTCCATAATGTTTACTCCTTACTAACTTACTATAACTTACCAGTATTTTCAATGTTTGATAGAAACTCTGACATTTTTGTTGGGGTATATCGTTGCAGTGCCTCGTCTATATGTACGAAAGCCGTATAACGATGTGCTTGCGGTGCATTTAGCAGCGGTTTTATGCGATACCACGCCTGTTTGCCATAGCGAGCCTCAAGCGTGTTTCGCAAGCCGACAACACCTGCTTGGCTTGCGATGAGCATACCTGCTACTGCCGCAAGTGCGGCTTGTGGGGTAACATCATCGTTTGCCTCAAGGTAGTTTTGTAAAAGCTCATACGGCTGCTTTACATCCAGTGCCAACATATCTACGTTGGCGGTCAGCTTTTTCCAGTGCTTGAGTAGTGTGTTTTGACACAACTTCATATTGAATAGGCTTTCAAATGTCCATTGTTCCAAGTCTGGGTAGGCTCGCTTGATAGAGGCTCTACCGACAAAACGTACTTCATATCTGAATACTTCCATTGGTCGGTATTCGGATAGACCCTCAAGCAAATTGAGCTGTACCGAGCTGTCTTTTTCAAAAGCCCGTTTGTTGCTTTTCTTTGCTTTTAGCAGGTCAGCCATTTTGTCGTAAAAGGCTATATCAAGCGAGTTGGCGTGGATGTGAACAACGTGTCCATCACGAAAATCAGTTTTCTGAAAATCGTAGGTTTTGCTCACATCCAGCTTGCCCATTGTATTGAGGATTGTTTGGCACGATGTGTAGTCAAGAAACACAATGTTCTTAGACGGATGCCAAGCTGCAATATCAGCGTGAGCAAGCTGTGGTTTGAAGAACCGATGACCGAGCAATTCGTGTAAGGCACTTTGCAGTGCTGTGAGCAGAGCGTCAAAATCGTTTTCTGTCAGTTCATCAAAGTTGTTGCCAAACAACATCTTTGGTGCTGAAAACTCAACTGCTAGTTCATACGTTACCGCACCGAACTTTCGCACTCGCTTGTACATTGTCAGTCGTGGCATATACTTGCCCATCTTGGCGTATGTAGGCGAGGGGTTGAGAAACGTCTTACCGTAGCCTCTGCTATTCACAAGTTGCTCAAGCGTGATAGGCGTAAACCTGCTGCCATCAAAGACCAGCGGATTATGTACGGGTATGAGTAGTTTTACTGTGTCTACCATATCGTTCATCACTTCTTTCAAATAACTCAACGCACTTAGCAATAACTGCTTGCTCAATCACTCTGCCAGCCTCTTTAGTTACTGGATAAAAGTAGTTGAGCTGGTGTGAGCCAACTTTCTTAGTTGGGTAGGTTATGCGATAGCCTGTACCGTCTAGTCGCTGGTGTACGCCAAGCGAGCCAATGAACAACTGCCCATCAATTAGGCAGCTGGCAAAAGCTACAAGCCCGTCAGTCGGTTTGACTGGCGTGATGCTTACTTCGCTAACGGTCATTTTTCTTTCGCTCCATCGCTATTTCCTTATTGCTTGCCCAAGACCAAGCCGAAAGAAGTAGGCTAATCAGTTTGTTGAGTGTTATTCGTAGTATCTTGTAGAAAATCATCACTTTCATTCCTTTGTTCATTACGTTGCCTTGAGGCAAAGTCCATTTGTATAAGCACGTCAAAGAAACCAGTGAGGTTGTGTATAGCCTCATCGCTCAACTCAGCAGCCACGCCTTTGTTTGCGGCATTGTCTTGTGGTTCTGCTGGTAGTGGTTTATTCTTCGTTGCCATATAAAAAGTAGCCTCACTAACGAGACTACCTACACGGCATACGAGCCAACCTAGACGCTCACTGGCTCACAGTTCGCTCACATTTCACTACTGATATTTTGCAGTTATTCGCACTTTTGCTGCTTTATAGCTTAGTAACTTTGGAGTGCCTAGTTGCTTATTAGCCTTTTTGTTTATCCTTAGCATTGCATCATAAACGGCTCGTTGGCTGTCTTGGCTTTTTGCAGTGTATTCAAGTATGTCATCTTCTTTTGCGGCTGACCTACGGTTCTTGAAGACCAGCTTGCAGATATAGTATTCCAGCGTTTCATCAGGTATTTCGCACGACTTGCTGTTATAGGTTAGCTTGCTCGCTTTTGTGTCAAAGCGAACCTTATCTTGAGCCGTTTCGGTGTTATTTGGCTCGCTCGGCTGTTCTTCTTCGTCATCGTCAAAGTGTGCAGGAGCGTCATCAGGGTAGTTAGGTTGTGGTTTCGGCTCTTTGTTTATAACGAGCTTGCCCTTACGAAAGTCTTTTGCGAAAGCATCAGCCCGTTTGTACCAGTTATCAGCTGCCTCACGAGCAGCCTTTTTATGAGCCGCTATCAGTTCGTCAATTTCTGCAAATGCAGCTGTCAGTTTGTCATCAAGCTCAAACTCAACGTGGCTGTTGAGCATCCAAGACTTTTGTAACTTGGCGTAGTGTTTCAACACTTCGGTACGACTATATTGCCAACCCTCGCCAATGTCTTCGGCGTGTCCAAGCAGTGTTTCATATAGTTCGGGTGCATCTTTCTGCCAGTCTTTCATTGTCGGCTTACTAAGCACGTCTTCTATAAGGGCAGTTAGCCGCACGTACGCAAAGTCCAGCTTGTCATCTTCAATCACAACCCCTGCCGATACTACTGCATCAAGGATAGCGATAGCTCGGTTATAGAACAGCCTGAGTAGGTAAACGTCTTTTTGATGCTCTAACTCAGCATCGCCGAGCAGTTCATCTGCTAGTTTGGCAAAGGTCGGTAATACTTCAACTTGATATTGCTGTTGCTCAAGCAGCTTGTCAAACATATCGTTTGCCTCTGCCTCGTCCATTGATACCTCTAAAATATCAACTTGGTCTCTTGGGTGTATATCGGCTCGGCTTTCGTACTCGCTCTTAGCAATGTACTTTATGACTTTTTTGTCCTTTGCCAGAATGTCCAATACTTGCTGTTGCTCGTGTAGCTGTAAGCCTCGTTCTTCTAGGTTGCCTGAATGTAGCAATACGGTGTTGCCAGTAACTAAACCCTGATACTTGTTATTTATATCTTCAACAACAGCCTGTATCTTCTCTTTACCTGTCATCACGCCATTTTTGCGAGCGTGGTTTACGGATATTGGCTCGGACTTTAGTTTATCGGTTTCAGGCTTTTCGCCTATCCAATCAAGGTATTTCGGGTCTTTGCGAAGTTCGGCTACATAGTTATCAAAATCAGGCAGCAGCTCAACAAGATATTTGTTATAGGTTTGGTCAGTGGGCATAGCAATCAGCCGAGCGGCGTTGTGCTCTTTTTCTATCTTTTCAACCATCTGCACAAAGTCCATCGGTGCATAGTTGTTGTTCAAGTCGTTTGCAGGGTGCAAACCAATAGGCTTACCGTCTTCGGTAACTTCACGTTCGTCAATCAGTCTGTTGATAAAAAAATAGATTTTTTCTTTGCCGTGTAAGCTCATACGTCATCACTTCTCTCAAAACACGTTTCTGGTAAGTCGTGTATAGTTATAGTATGACACAATCAGAGCAAAAACAGCCGAAGCTACTCACGCTCAAACAAGCGTGTGAGCTGCTGAATTGCCATCCGAATACTCTTAGGGCGTGGGATGAAAAAGGCTACTTGGTAGCCGTACGTTTTGGTACACGCCGTGATAGACGCTATCGGCGTGAAGACATAATGAAACTGCTTGAGAAGAATAAAAAAGCCGACTAAATATACGGCTCAGAAAAACGCTTGGTCAAACGACCCCCGAAAATTCGGCATTTATACCGCGGAGTATACTTTTGTATAAGTAAAGAGTACTACCCCCCTATGGTTGAGCTAGAATACTCAGTCAAAGGCGAGTAAGATTGCTTAGCCGATAAAAGGGTATCGGCTAATGTTGTACAATATGAGTAACGGTAATCTAAAACAGAAAGTGCTATATTGAACGAACGACTACTTTTTCTTATTAACGGATGGGCAGGAAAAAATCACTTGCTTGATGAGGCGATGGTATTCTGTGCCAGCTACTTAATTTTTGCGGTTTTTGCAACGGCTGCTTGTTGTGCGGCTTATTTATTTTATAAGCGACAATGGCGACAGTTAACATATTTTTCAGCAACTTTAGCCGTTTCGTATCTTTTATTGCAAATCGCCGCTCATCTCTATGTTGACCACAGACCCTTCGTTGACCATCATTTATATCAGCTTGTAGCTCACGCTGCTGGCAAGTCATTTCCGAGCGACCACACAACAGCTACAGCCGCTATTGCATTTGGTCTGCTGTTATTCACACAGTTTAAAAAAGTGGGAGTAATTATATTGGGATGTGCATTGCTTATCGGATTTGCTCGTGTCTTCGTGGGCATACACTATCCCGTTGATATTTTAGGTGGATTGCTAACAGGATTGATTGGGGGCAGTATTGTTTACCTTACGAAGACTATAATTGACGGTCGCTTTAAAACTGATACTATTGCCGTTCAGAACCAAAAGAAGTAAGCTATTTTAAGAACCAATCGGCGATGATGCTCGCCATTAACCGCCCATTCAATTGAGCTGATAGCGTCTACGTAATACTTTTTTACGTGGGCGTTTTTTATTACCAAAGTAGCTTGAGAAAGATGTGATGACGAAACAAAGAATAGATATAGAAAATCAGAAACGAACCGAGCAGGTCAAAAAAGGTAAACGGACAATACTAGCGGTTGGCTTTGCTAGTTTCTTTGGCGGCGTAAGCCAAGATATATTTATTCCTATTTTGCCGCTATACCTTACGCAAATACTTGGGTTAGATAAAACAGTAGTGGGTGTTGCCGAGGGTTTGGTAACAGCAGCATCAAGCGGCTTTAAGGTGATAGCAGGGCGTTTGTCGGACAGGTTTCAACGTCAAAAGCCGATTGTAGCAGCTGGTTATATGCTTTCAATGATTGGCCGAGGTGCATTAGCGTTTGTCTCTGCTCCATTGGCGGTGTTTGGTCTACGGTTTATGGACGGTATTGGCAAAGGTATAAAAGACCCGCCAAAAGATGTGCTGGTAGCTAATGCTGCCGAAAAAGCTACTCGTGGGCGTAGTTTTGGTATTGCCCGTATGCTTGATACGTTTGGTTCGGCACTCGGACCACTTATTCTGAGTGGTTTGATTATCTTATTTACAAGACATAACATTGAACCAAGTCACTACTACCGCTGGTTACTTATATTGTCTGCTCTGATATTGCTTATAACAATTGCCATAGTGCAATTCGGTATAAAGGAAACAAAGACAGTACGTCCTGAAAAAATCAATACCAAAGTGCCGCTTGCCAAGTCATTCTATTGGTTTACGGCAATTGCGGGTGTCTTTGCAATTGCAAACTCGTCGGATGCTTTTCTGATACTTCGTTCGCAAAATCTCGGATTAAGCATTGTAGCTATCCCGCTTGCATATGCGGTACTCAATGTCATTTACGGGTCGCTTGCATTACCTGCGGGTATCATTTCAGACAAGCTAGGACGTATACCCGTCATAACTATTGGCTGGGCGGTGTATGGCTTTTGCTATCTAGGATTTGCCGTTGCAAACAGTGCGTGGCAGGTTTGGCCGTTGTTTGCTTTATACGGGGTATTTTATGCAGCCAGTGAGGGTGTTGGGCGGGCATTGATAGCCGATGTGGTCGGGCAGGAAGCGAGGGGTAGAGCCTACGGCGTTTACAATATGGTTATTGGACTTGCGGCACTTCCTGCGGGGCTTATTGCTGGCTTGCTCTGGGATAAGATAAATCCGAGTATGCCATTCTACTTTAGTGCCATATTGTCGTTTGTAGCCGTCGCCCTTATGCTTTCTTTTAGAAAGCAACTTGTACCAAGCAAGGTGGCACGATGATGAAGTTATTCAAACAAAAAGATATTTTTGCACGAGACACGCATCCTGAACTGCCTATTGACCCTGATGTTGTACAGCCAGGAGTATATAGATGGCCGCCTCATTTTACACCCGTCTTGCTTGCCATAGTTTTTATCGGCGGGTGTGTAGGGGCTTTGGCAAGGTACGGGGTGATAGCCATATTGCCAACCGCTAACGATGGCTTTCCCGTATCAACGCTCTTCGTAAACCTGCTGGGGGCTTTTCTGCTTGGTATGCTGCTTGAGGGTTTATCAAGACGTGGACGTGACGAGGGAGCTTTACGAGCACTTCGTCTATTGCTGGGTACGGGGTATATTGGGGCTTTTACTACATATAGTACATTCGCAGTAGAAACCAATGAGCTTATTCGTCACAGTGCGGTCTTTACAGCCTCGCTATTTGTAGCGAGCAGCATTTTGGGCGGTCTCTTACTCTGTGCAATTGGCATTAAAATAGCTGCTTTTTACCACGCAGAGAAAGTTACCAAGAAATGATAGCTTTGTGGGTTGCTGTATTTGGTGGGCTAGGTGCTGTTCTACGATTTGTAACAGACGGTACGATACGTACGGTACTTGGTCGTAAGTTCCCTTGGGGGTCGCTAATTATAAATGTAATAGGGTCATTTATTCTTGGATTATTGGCAGGTTTCGTTTTAAATAATGAGGCAAGTAACAATCTGCTGCTGATAATTGGCACTGGTTTTTGCGGCGGCTTCACGACCTTTAGTACGTCTATATTTGAGGCTGTGCGTTTAATTGAAGAACGTCGCTATATGGCTGTAATGTCACAGATTTTCGGTACTGCCATTCTATCTCTTTCGGCTGCGGCAGTCGGGTTGTGGCTTACGCACGTATAGAATTACACTGTATTACAGTAAGCTACCCGACAACTGGAATTGTTCGGCGAGATGTTTTAGCTTGTAATCTTCTTGAGCAAGCATAGCTGCCGTTTGAAATGCGTCAACTATGTTGCACCAAATGTAATACCCCAACCTCGCCGTTGGGGTTTTGCATTTGGTATGTGTTGAACTCTAACTCTCGACCTCTTTAAAATCAAATAATAGTCGAGATTGCTCCCGCGCCTACAGGCGCCGGGAGCTTAGAGTCTCTTCACCCGCACCAAATATCTGAATTTGAGCCCGAAAGGGCTTTTTTCTTTGTCTCAACAATGGTCTTAAAGGGGTCGTTAAGCACATAAGACAACTTTTTGTCTTTCAATTCAATGTTTGAAAGCACATATTCCAATAACTTGTTTTGTAACGCCTCATCGCTTGCTTTAAACAATTCTTCTGCTCTCTGAGCTAAATCTAACAGATAAGAAGCGTTAAGTTGGAATGACTTGTTATCGCTCGTTAGCATCTTTAGGCGGTCATTCAATTCTTGCTGTCTGCTTTCAAGGTCAGTTACATATTCGTCATATTGGTCGGTAGTAATCCCCCTACTAGAGTAATGAAATTTTGAGCTTGTATAATACCCTATGGGGGTATTATACTTGTCGTATGATTGCAGACATAAAAAAACGAGCGTTGCATAGAGCAAAGATACTTGAGGGTCAGATGCGTGGCGTTCAAAAGATGATAGACAACGAAGAATATTGTATGGACATTCTTACCCAGAACCTCGCTATACAAAAGTCGATTGGCTCATTGAATAAGCTGATTTTAGAAAATCATTTGAAAACCTGTTCTAAGGACCAACTTGCTTCAAGCTCAGAGACTGAACAGAAAAAGGCTATCGACGAATTGCTTAAATTATACGAACTATCATCAATACGAGGTAAAAATGGGGGTTAAAATAAACAGAAAATCAATCATTGTAGTCGGCAGCCTAATGGCTATTATTGTCTTAGGCGTTGTGGGTGTTTTCGGCTACTCTTACGCTTCAACACCTGCAAATATCAGAACACCAGAGTTTGAACATTATCACCTAAGAACCCAGGTCGTAATAGATGGCGAAAGTGTTGATTTTTCAAAAAATGAATTTCAGCGAGAATATGACGGTAATACTTGTAGTGCAGAGATAAGTGAAGAGCCGTTTGATTTTCACGACGGCGTAGACCAATTCGTCCACGTTCATTGGGATAGTATGACTGGTGGTCAACTGCTAAAATACTACGGCTTAAATGTCCTGGGTGGCGTTGATAACAGTCTTGGCAACAACTACACTAACGGCATTCTGTCTCCTTCCAGCGTAGGTATTTATGGCGACTTTATTCCTGACCCATCAGAAGCATCGAGCTACTATGTCTATGTAGGTGACGAAAATAGTTATCAACAAAAATCTTGGGATGATTTTATCAATCAAGACTTGGAAGAATTTTTTGGACAAAAAAGTAATTTAAGCCGTGACGAGCAAGCATCGCTTATTGAAAAGGTCTTTTTTCCTAAAGCCTATGCTCACGGTGAAGTAGAAGACGAGCATTCCGAGAGTAGTGAGAAAAGTGAAGAGGAGCTAAAACGCATCAATAACCTAATTGGGAATGTTGTAATTTTTGCCCAAGAAATAGAGCCTACTAGTGAACAGGTAACTGAAAGATTTAGTAATCTAGTGCCATTGCACGATAGCACCTGTGGTGGTTAATCAAAATGGATAGCGAGAAACAACTGCACCAATGCCCCGAATGCAAACTGCATTACTCAGATAAGGAACTAGCAAGTAAATGCGAGAAGTGGTGTAGAGAAAACAAGAGTTGCAATCTTGAAATTACGAAATTTTCAGCCGAAGCTTTGGAATTTGCCAATAAAGTTAACGACAAGAATACTAGTCAAAAGGAGACAAAGTGAAAAAAATCGTAATAGGATTAGTGGCAATAGCAGCGTTAGCAATGTTTTTGGTAGTAGCAAAACCCAGCCAGCATAACAATAATCAGACTGATAAAGCCGAGGTAATAACCAGGCTGCAAGATGCACACGGTTTAGCGGTAGACCGCAGTGACCCATCGAAAGTCTACATCGCCACACATACAGGCTTGCTTGCTCTGGTTGATGACAATGAGTTTGTTCGAGTAAGTGAAGCTCGTGATGACTATATGGGCTTTTCTGCTCATCCCTCAGACGCAAGTATCTTCTACACAAGTGGTCATCCTAGTCGTGGCGGAAATATTGGGTTTCAAAAGTCCACAGATGGTGGCAAGACTTGGACCAAAGTATCAGATGGAGTGGATGGTCCTGTCGACTTTCACTCAATGACCGTCAGCCAAACAAATCCAAATATTATCTATGGAACATATAAAGGGCAACTGCAACGCAGCATAAATGAGGGCAAGGACTGGGAGCTGGTTCAGTCTGCACCTGCGGGCATCTATACTCTTTCTACAAGCCCAGATGATGAGAATGTCGTGTATGCTGGCACTGCTAACGGACTACAGGTAAGCGACGACAAAGGCAACACCTGGAGAAATTTAGGCTTAGACGGCACGATTGCTTCAGTAGCAGTTAGCCCAGATGATAGTAAAAAGATTGTTGCCTATGTCGTAGATACTGGTCTAATTAAGACTAGTGACGGCGGTAAATCGTGGCAAGCTGTAGGTGGTTACAGTGGCGACCTGATTATGCATATTGCCTATGACACTCAAAACTCGGATGCTGTATATGCAATAAACCAATCATTAGAGATATTCAAAACAACTGACGGAGCAACAACCTGGAATAAGGTCAGATGAGTAAGTATGTATGCCCTATGCACCCAGATGTTAGCCAAGAAAAGTCTGGGATTTGTCCGAAGTGCAAAATGGGCTTAATTGCCCAAAAAGATAGTCACGAAAACCACGATAAACACGCTGGGCATTCGGTGTCTATATTTAAGAATAAATTTTGGCTATCACTACTGATGACCATACCCGTCTTGGCATACTCTCAGTCCATACAAGAATGGCTTAATTTTTCGTCGCCTGATTTTACAGGTTCTTTCTACATTCCTTTCATCTTTAGCACAATTATTTTCTTCTATGGCGGAATGGTCTTCCTTAAAAGTGCCGTTAGCGAGCTGAAAGCCAGAATGCCAGGAATGATGACCCTAATTAGTATGGCGATAGTTACAGCCTACTCTTACAGTGTTGCGACACAATTTTTTATCGACGGCGATACGTTCTTTTGGGAGCTAGCAACACTTGTAACGATTATGCTACTTGGGCACTGGCTAGAAATGTCAGCTATTGCTAAAGCGGAAAATGCTCTAGATGCTATTGCGGAACTATTACCTGATGAGGCAGAAAAAATAGTAAATGGTAAGCCGAAGAAAGTTAGGGTAAGTGAACTTAGTGTCGGAGATGTAGTTTTAGTGCGACCTGGCTCAAACATACCTGTTGATGGCACAATTGTTGAAGGAAGTTCAAGCGTGAATGAGGCAGCAATCTCTGGTGAGAGTAAACCGACTACTAAATCTGTAGATGATGAAGTAATTGCAGGGACAATCAATCAAGATGGCTCAATCAAGGTTGAGGTAACTAAGCTAGGCGACGACACTGCTCTAGCTGGAATTATGCGTCTTGTATCAGAGGCACAAAGCACCAAGTCTAAAACTCAAGTCTTGGCGGATAAGGCAGCTTTTACACTAACTATCATTGCCCTAGTTTCTGCGTTTCTTACGTTCGTCGTATGGTTTGTGATAGATGGAACTGGCTATGCGTTAGAGCGTGCTGTAACCGTGCTAATTATCGCTTGTCCGCACGCACTCGGTTTGGCGATACCGTTAGTAGTATCTATATCGACAACGCTATCTGCACGAAACGGATTGCTAGTGCGTAAACGCCTAGCTTTAGAGGCGGCACGCAAGCTAGATATGGTGTTATTTGATAAAACAGGCACATTAACCAAAGGCGAACACGGTGTAACTGATGTGTGGGCAGCTAAAGGCTACAAAGAAGAAGATATTGTTTCACTAGCGGCTTCATTGGAGCAAAACAGTGAACATATTGTCGGCAAAGGCATAGTTAAGTTTGCTGATGAGCAATCTGCAAAAACGAAAGAAACATCAGATTTTTCTGCTATTCCTGGGTATGGCGTAAAAGCAAAAATCGGTAAGGAAAAATACTTAGCCGTTAGTTACAGCTATATTAACGAAAATGATTTAGCTATTCCAAACGACATAAAAGATAAAGTAAGAGGCTCAGCGAAAGAGGGTAAGACAGAAGTATATTTAGTTAAAAGCGATAAGGTCATTGGAGCAATTGCACTAGCTGACATTATTCGAGATGAGGCTAAAATGGCTATTAAGTCGCTCAAAGCAATGAACATTCAAACGGCAATGATTACAGGCGATAGCAAAGAAGTAGCTGCGTATGTCGCCAAACAGCTTGGACTAGATACCTACTTTGCGGATGTAAAACCAGAAGACAAAGCCAATGAAGTAAAGAAACAACAAAAAAATGGTAGAAAAGTCGCTATGGTTGGTGATGGTGTTAATGATGCCCCTGCTCTTAGCCAAGCTGATATTGGAGTTGCGATTGGAGCTGGAACAGATGTTGCTATAAAGTCAGCGGATATTATCTTAGTAAAAAGTAACCCTATTGATGTAGTTAAAATAGTCAAACTATCAAAGGCTACTTATAGAAAGATGGTTCAAAATCTTGTCTGGGCAGCTGGTTACAATGTGCTTGTAATACCTTTAGCAGCTGGCGTGCTGTTTAGTGTAGGGATTGTGGTAGCTCCTGCTCTGGGTGCAGCGATTATGTCCATTTCTACTATTGTGGTCGCGTTGAATGCACAGCTATTAAGGCGAGTGGACCTGAGTAGTCAGTGAGCTTTATTAAGGACCATCCAATGGTGCTCGTAAAAAATCACTAATCAGTAAGCAGTTCGCCTGATAAGTTAAATACTTCTACTAAGTGTTTTAGTTTATAATCGTTATGTGCGTTGATTGCTGATGTTTGAAATGCGTCAACTATCTTGCACCAAATGTAATACCCCAACCTCGCCGTTGGGGTTTTGCATTTGGTATGTGTTGAACTCTAACTCTCGACCTCTTTAAAATCAAATAATAGTCGAGATTGCTCCCGCGCCTACAGGCGCCGGGAGCTTAGAGTCTCTTCACCTGCACACAATTAAAAAAATCGACCATATAGGTCAATTTTTTAATTGGTGGCTCCTCCCAGGCTCGAACTGGGGACACAGGGCTCTTCAAGCCCCTGCTCTACCACTGAGCTAAAGAGCCATAATGGTATCTATAATTATACTACACACCTTATTGTTATTTCCGATTCGGCTAGCCCCTGCTCTACGATTAATTATTTAAGCTAAAGAGCCATAATGGTATTAATTACACACAAGGTGCTCCGCCTATTGTAGGCGAAACACCTCTAATTTTCAAGATGATTGCTACTTGTTGCCACCGAGAACCGATTTGACGTTCTCGATTAAATCAGCGGGCAGGACGAATAGTGTTTTCTGGCTTGGCTCGACTGAAATCTTTTCTAACGTCTGCAAAGTACGAATATTTATTCCACCAGGAATTTTGGTTAGGATCGCAGCAGCTTCTGACACTGCAACAGCAGCTGACTTTTCACCCTCAGCCGTAATGATAACGGCACGTCTCTCACGCTCAGCTTCGGCTTGTTTGGCCATTGCTCGTTTCATATCCTGTGGCAGTTCAATATTTTGAATTTTGACACTTTCGACGTCAATTCCCCACTTTTCAGTTTGTTTGTCGACAATATCTTTGATTTGCGCGCTAACTTCATCGCGTTTACCTAACAGTGAATCAAGTTCAACATTGCCAGTCACGTCACGCAACGCTGCCTGCGCAAACTGGCTACTGGCGTAAATAAAATTAGTAACCTCTAATATTGCTTTGGTTGCATCGGTAACTCTGAAATAGACGACCGCATCAACATTAACCGTCACGTTATCTTTGGTAATAACCTCTTGTTTCGGAATATCGATAGTGTTGGTGCGGATATCAACTCGAATCATGCGCTGAAAAATCGGAATAATAACTCGCAAGCCCGGGTCGCGCAAACCAGTAAGCCGGCCTAGTGTCAAAACAACCCCTCGCTCGTATTGATTAACGACCTTTAGCCCACTGAGAACAAATATGACCAGAATTATTACAAGAATTGTTATTGTGTACACGATGACCCCCTGTCTTATGACTCCATTGTAACAGGTTCAATAGCTAAAGTGATTAGCTTTTCGACTAGCTCTGGATAGGTCATACCTGATGCCAACCATAGTTTTGGATACATACTAATATTCGTAAATCCAGGCATAGTGTTGATTTCATTCAACATCAACACGTCGCCTTCCAAAAAGAAATCTATTCGCGCTAGACCTTCGCAACCCAGTTCAGTAAATAACGTCTTAGCATAATCGCGAGCTTTGGCCTTGATCTCATCGCTAATATCAGCAGGAATTATAACTTCACTTGAACTGGTAGAGTCATACTTAGCCTCATAACTATAGAATTCGCCGTCTGGTATAACCTCACCTACATCGCTAACTGAGATATTAGGAAGATTACCAAGCACTGCAACTTCAAGTTCTCTGCCCACGACCGCTTTTTCAATTAAAATTAACTCATCGTACTTATGAGCTTCAGTTATCGCGTCGTTAAATTCACTGGCATTTGCGACCTTGCTTACTCCAACCGAACTACCTTCTTTGACTGGCTTGATGAACATAGTAGGGCTAAGTTTGTCTACCAATGATTCGTAACTAGGTAGTTGGCTGCCGTCCAGGTGTGTCACATACTCTGCAACTGGAATACGGCATGCTTCAGCGATCCGCTTGGTGCTAACCTTGTCAAAACACAGTGCACTAGCAGCCTGTCCGCAACCCACAATCGGAATATGCATCAAATCCGCTAGCCCCTGGACCGTACCGTCTTCGCCGTTATGTCCATGCAATATCGGCAAAATTAAATCAGGCGACAAGGCGTCACTAGTACCCTGAATCATGAATTTTCTATCACCAAGTATTGGAATGATTCTAGTCCCAACCTCGGACTCTTTATGGTCCGCAACTGCATCGACAAGCGTCCATATACCCCTGCGGCTAATATACCCCAGCGATACGATAAATTTGTCCTTATCAACGGCTTCGTAGACATTTCGTGCTGACTCAATCGAAACTTCATGCTCTGACGATTCACCGCCAAATAGTAGTAGTATGTGTATTTGCTTCATCTACTACTAGTATACGGTTATAATAGATTCATGCAACGAATACCGCTAGCCGAACGCATGCGTCCAAATACACTTAGTCAAGTGATTGGACAGACACACCTGCTGGGTGATGGCGAGATCTTGCGCCAAATAGTCAAAAACAAAGAACCAGTTAGTTTGATATTTTGGGGCCCTCCAGGCAGCGGTAAAACAACGCTTGCTAGAATTATTGCTAAGGAAACCAAGGCTGAGTTTATCGAACTGTCGGCCGTAACCAGCGGTAAAAAAGATATCGAAAAGGTAATCGAACACGCCAAACAGAACTGGAACTTACAGCTACGCACGATTTTGTTCGTTGACGAAATTCATCGATTCAACAAAGCCCAACAGGATGCATTCTTGCCACACGTCGAATCCGGTCTGATTACCCTAATTGGCGCAACGACCGAAAACCCAAGTTTTGAAGTAATTAATCCATTACTATCACGAACAAGAGTTCTGGTTCTGGAACCACTTGGTAAAAATGAAATAATTAACATTCTAAAGTCCGCTATTAAATCCGAAAGAGCGACCAAACGCATTACACCCAAAGCGATAGATTACTTGGCAGAACTTTCCGGCGGCGATGCACGTGTTGCACTTGGAAACCTAGAATTGTCGCTCAGTATGGGTGAAAAGATTACACCAGAAATTGTGAAAGTTGCTGCCCAAAAACGCGTTCCTGGATACGACAAAAAAGGCGACATGCACTACAACGTAATCAGCGCGTTTATTAAAAGTATGCGCGGTAGCGACGTTGACGCCTCGCTATATTATTTAGCCCGCATGATAGATGCCGGCGAAGACCCAAAATTCATCGCTAGGCGTATGATAATTTTCGCTAGCGAAGACATTGGGCTTGCTGGTAACGGTGCGTTAGGTCTAGCGCTAAACGCTTTTCAGGCGGTCGAACGAGTCGGTATGCCAGAATCGAGTTACATTTTGTTTCATGTGGCCGCAGCGCTTGCAAAAAGTGAAAAATCACGACAAACTACTGACGCCATGGACCGAGCGATGACACTTGCTAAACAATATCCCGACTCACCCGTTCCACTACATATTCGAAATGCTCCGACAAAATTAATGAAAGATATTGGCTACGGTAAAGATTACGAGTGGCAATCCGGGTTCAAACCTGAACAAGGTTTTTTGCCGGACGATATAAAAAATAATAAAATATTCTAGAAATCTTCGTTCAAGAAACCCGCTAACACTCCATTAGTCCATCCAAATCCATCTTGCAGTGGGTACTCGCCCCCACCGCCAGCTTTATTTATGTCAACCACGTTATATTTCTCGACTAATTTACCCTTGCTCGATAGCAGCTTGTCATTAATCGCCATCCACTGCTCTTTTATTTCATCAGCCAGCTGATAATAACCATAGTTCCGAAGACCTTCGACTGCGACCCACTGCAAAGGTGCCCATCCGTTTGGAGAGTCCCACTGTTGGCCTGTCTCGATTAACGTTGTTACTAAGCCTCCGTCTTTTAAGAAATCACGCTTCAACCTGTCAGCTACTGCACTTGCTTGCGAGCTAGATGCTAACTTAGAATATAACGGAAAAACCGCAGCCAATGTAATCCGACCGGTCGACTTTCTTTTATGAAAATTATAGTCAACAAAAAACTGTTGCTTTTCGCTCCAACAATATTTATTAATTGCGCGTACACGCCTATCGGCCATTGCTTGAAATGTACGTGCCAAAACTGGATTCTTGCTTATGTGATACGCTTTGACAATTGTAGTCTCAAGTTCGTATAGCAAACAATTTAAATCAACTGGAATAATATCGGCCGTATGAATCGTACGTAAATCTTCTGGATCAATTAACCACCGAGAACTAAAATCCCAACCAGACTCCGCTCCAGCACGCAGATGCAGGTATAATCTGTCGGATTGGCGTCGTTTGGCATTAAGTGCTGTTTCGGTGTCTTGTTGCAACGACTCAGGACGTGGCGTGGTCTTGTTATCATAATATCGATTCATTAGTGACCCGTCGGGCATCTCGGCTACTCGTGCAAACGCCTTATGTTCGGCTTTTGTCAATTTAGATCGGCCCGTCATCCAGAATCTATGCTCTAACACCAAATGCGGAAGGTACTCTACCAGAACAGATTGACCCTTATGGCCAGCCAGCAGCCTGACCATCCTTGAGAAAAAAGGTGGTTGAGAACGACTGGTAAAATACGTCCGGTTAGCCGTTGGCACGAAGCCAAACTTGCGTATCATGTATGCGCAGTTTTTGACCATATTCTCAACCATGTCCCATTTACCATCAGCAGCAAGACCTACCATTATAAAATAACTATCCCAATAAAACTGCTCCGAAAACCTACCGCCCGGAACAATGTACGGATAAGGTAATGCGATTAAAGATCCTCTGTCACGACGATTTTTGTGCTCCAACTCGTCCCATAATTCTATTATGTGTTCGCGTGGTGACATAGACATGTCAGTCTTATATGTTGATGTCTTGTTCGAATGTAGTGCGTAAAAATGACGACTAATAAAATCTCGTAGGTCAAAATCAGGATCTTCTTTTTGCAACAGATACTCCTGTTGAATTTGCTTTATACGTCTACGCGGAATCAAATCCGCAAAGGTTTTGCCGTCGTTATAGATACGATTATTTTGAACGTCAGCAAACAACTCACCCAGCATCTCATCTGGACTTTTAGTTGTACGCATTAACTGACCAGCTGTTGACACAAGCGATGATTTGATTTTGTCTGTATTTATTTTTTCAATCATACCTAATATTAAGTATAAGCAATTAATTATTAGACGCAAACTACACGATGTTTGTCGTTAACTATAAGCGTGATACAATTAACCCTAACGGATACAAAACAAACAATGCCTAAACAACAGAGACATCCTATATTTAATCGTGGGTTCACAATCGTTGAACTACTAATAGTTATTGTTATCATTGGAATCTTGGCCACGATTACGTTTATAGCCTATTCCGGGATTCAACGAAGCGCAACAGACTCATCTGCCAAAGACACTCTTAGTAAGGCAGTTAATGTCATGAAACTTGCCGGTGTTCAATCTGGTTCATATGGAACTAGCTTTCCCAGTACAATAAAAGTTAGTGAGGGTATTGGCATCGCCCTAGCTGAGGTTAGCGACAGTAGTACTTTTTGTGTTAACGTTACCACTCAAAAATACGACGATATCTTATGGCACGCTGATGAAAGCGGTACAATTGCCGAAGGATTATGTAGTGGTGATCTTATTAATAGCAGTATTATTGGCGACTACAATGAAACTGCCAAAATACCACCGTCATACAGTTCCGGTACGGCATATGGGGATGGCGGTGGATTAATCGCAAAAACAAACGACGACTGGACTAGTGTAACAATTTCTTGGAATCAAGTGCCGAATGCGGACCACTACGAACTTCAGTACAGAACAGGGTCTGGCTCTTGGTATATACGTAGAATCGCTGACTGTCCAACTTGTGGAAACGCTAACCCGTCTTATCCATACTTAACAGATCCACTATACTCTGCTTTGATTCCTGGTTCATCTACATCTCAGATATGGTCAGGAAGTTACGTTATGCCAGGAACGTCAACGACAACAATGCAATACAGGTTGCGCTCATACGACTCTGGTAATGTTGCTAGTAGCTGGAATACCGTCAGCCTAACACCTCCGCTAGGATCTAGTATGTCAACAATCCCATCTCTTACAATTACACCTAGTAATGACTGGTCGAATGTTACTATTGCTTGGACAAAGCCAAACCATAACAACATGCCAAGCCCGATTGCTGAAGTTCAATACAGGTCAGGTGCGGGTTCTTGGTATATTCGCAGAATCGCCGACTGCCCGTCATGCGGCAACGCTAATCCCACCTATCCATATTCAACTGACCCATTATTCTCTGCAATGATACCCTATTCTACCTCGTCATTAACATGGTCAGGGAGTTATGTCATGCCGCAAACAACTGGAATAACGTTCGAATATAGAGTTAGACAAAAATCGTCAAATATAACCGGCCTATTTAGCAACTGGACAACCACAAGTTTAACTAAAAATTAACTTTTCGCAGCGCGTTTGCGCTGATTGGGGTCAAGATATCGCTTTCGTAATCGCAAAGATTTAGGCGTTACTTCTAGTAGTTCGTCATCTTCAATAAAATCAATCGATTGCTCTAGGCTTAGATCAGTAAATGGCGTTAGCTGGATTGCACCGTCACTAGATGACGTACGCATATTAGTTAGCTGTTTACCGCGGCAAACGTTAATATCTAAATCACCCTGTCGGTTATACATACCAACAACCATACCCTGATATACGATCGTACCAGGGCCAACAAACAATTCACCGCGGGCAGCCGCCAGGTCAAGTGCATATGCCGTTGTTGCGCCAGCTTCGGTTGCGACCAATGCACCGTTACGAAGCTTTTGCAGTTTAGGGCCAAGTGGCTGGTAGCCGTGAGGTAGGCTGTTCATAATAATCGTACCCTTGGTCGCAGTTAACAGGACGTTACGAAGACCGATCATAGCCCGTGTTGGCAATAGATACGTCGTCCGAGTTGCGCCACTACTGGTTTGTTCTTGTTTGATGAGACTTGCGCGTCTGGCTCCTAGTTCTTGGCTAACTGAACCCAGAAACTCCACGCCAACTTCAATTAACAACTCTTCAACCGGCTCTTTTATTTCGCCGTCCTCTTCGATCGTTACAACCTGTGGTCGTCCAACTTCAAATTCGAAATCTTCACGTCGCAGGGTTTCAATCAAAACGGATAAATGAAGTTCGCCACGACCAGATACAATAAACCCAATCCCACTTTCTTCAACGCGAAGAGACACGTTGGTCTCAAGCTCTTTGCGTAAGCGATCACCAATTTGTCGACTGGTATTATATTTAGCCTCTTTTCCTTTTAGTGGGCTGGTATTTGGACCTAGATACATACTAAGTGTTGGTGCTTCGATATCGATAACCGGCAATGCCTCAGGAGTTTCCTTGTCGGCAATTGTAGCTCCGATTCGAGCATCGCTAATGCCAGTCAAGGCAACGATATCGCCAGCAATAGCGCTAGTTACTTCTTCGCGACTTAGACCACGATATCCAAAAATCTTGTCAATTTTGGCACTAACCACGGATCCATCACGTTTAATAAGAACAACCGGCAGATTTGAACGAACCTCGCCACGTGATATACGTCCAATCGCATATTTTCCCTGAAACGAGTCGTACTGCAAGGATGTGACTAATAACTGAAAAGCGCCACTAATATCAGCTGTTGGGGCTGGTATATCATTTATAATTGCATCAAAAATCGGTGTCAAATCGGTATGTTCTGACGGATTATCTGGTAGTTCAGTCCACGCTTTTCCATCTCGTCCAATTGCGTAATATACAGGATATTGCAACTGGCCGTCGTCGACTGCGAGCTCCAGGAACAAATCTGACACCTCGTCAATTACCTCGTCGATACGACGTGAAGGTTTGTCGATTTTATTAATCACGACGACTGGCTTTAAACCTAACTCTAATGCCTTTGATAGCACAAACTTGGTCTGTGGCATTGGGCCTTCCTGAGCGTCGACAATCAGCAAGACTCCATCAGCCATATTAAGTGTCCGCTCGACTTCACCGCTAAAATCTGCGTGTCCAGGTGTATCAATAATGTTGATTTTGTAATCACTGTAATAAACCGACGTCTGTTTGGCGGTAATCGTAATACCCCGCTCGTGCTCTTGATCGCCACTGTCCATAATTAAAGTCTGCTCCATTTCAGCTTGGTTAGAGCGGAAAGTATGACTTTGTTTCAATAGACCATCAACCATCGTCGTTTTACCGTGATCAACGTGAGCAATAATTGCAATGTTGCGAATAAAATTTGGGTCTTTCATAAAAATATACCCTAAAAAGGGCTTCCTTATCTGTAACTATATCAGAAATTAGTCAAACGTTCAAGCATAGCCATAATAAATAAAAATCGACCTATTAAAGTCGATTTGTTCATGGTGCGCGCGAGAGGACTTGAACCTCCACGTCCCGAAGGACACCAGCACCTCAAGCTGGCCTGTCTACCAATTCCAGCACGCGCGCATTACCATAAATTATAACACGGTTGAACGCTCAACGAAGGTGTTACTACTTGAAAAAGCAGACTTATATCTATATAATCCATCAAGGTAAGGGCGCTTAGCTCAGTTGGCTAGAGCACCTCGTTTACACCGAGGGGGTCGGGGGTTCGAGCCCCTCAGCGCCCACCATATTAAAAAACTGACTATTCGTCAGTTTTTTAATTAGTTAGGCATAATACTTTAGGGGGTTTTATAGGCTGGCTGTGAACCCACAGACCAATCTACCACGTTACTATAACGATCGATTGGTGACACGAGCACTGCTGTGTCATCGTACGCCTTTATACTCTTACTGTGTACATATTGAGTGGTTGATTGATATAGTCCGATTGCGGGAATATCATTTAACCACTGTTTGGCGAATGTAATATATTTAGCATTTCTAAGCGCCACATCTGACCGTGCCCTGGCGGTCAGTAGTGCGTCATCGCTAATGACGTTTGAATAGTTTGATAGATTGGAACCTTGCGGTGTAGCTTGTGACGAATGCCAATATGCATAAACGTCAGGATCGGCACCAATATTTAACTGTGACAGTAACACATCATAATTTCGTTGCTGTAATACGTCTTGGGCCACGTTCTGGGTAGTGTCAGATAGGTCAATAACCTTTGATTCAACATCAATTCCAAGTTCGCGCCATTGTCCAGATATAATCTCTAGGACCCGCTCTAGCTCGTTATCTTTGGTGGCGACTACCGAAAGTTTTAACTGTTTACCGTCCTTCGATAGAACACCGGTAGAATCTTTTTTCCAACCATCATCGCTTAGTATCTTTTCTGCAGAAGCTTTGTTGTAACCAGGTGCAGTCGGCACGTCACCTGTAAGTTGACCGTTTGTAAATGGTAAATCTAGCGCTGGCATCTCAACTGGAAGCTTTTCTCTAATTGCTTCTGTGTTTGTTGCAAGTCTAAGTGCTCGACGAATATTAACATCTTTCAAATTGTCGCTCTTTACGTTTAATAGCGCATATACACCCTTTTGCACAGGTGTGGTTACTACGTCATATCGTGCCTTATTAATGTCAGCGACATCAATAGACGTTAAGTCAGTAGCAGCATTTACCTCACTAAGCTTTAAGGCTCTTAGGATTGCTTCGGGTTGAGCGTATACATGTAATTGAAACCTAGCTAACTTCGGAACACCATTATAATACTGGTCGTTTCTAGCTAGGTGCACGACCTTACGGTCAGTGCTAGTTTCAACGTCCTGAGTGAACCGTAGTTTAAACGGACCGCTACCAACTGGGTTTTGGCTGAATGAATTCTCCCTGATATTAACTGGTGGCACGTCGCCCAAAATATGTTCAGGCAATACAGGGAATGTCAGTACATGTTTGAACGCCGCATAGGGCGTTTTTAGAGTGAACTGCAAGGTCGTATCATCGACAACCTTCACTCCCACCTCATTCCAACCAGTGATAGTGCTTCGAACTGCCGGGTTCTTCATCAAATTTACTGTAAAGGCAACGTCTTTGGCACTAAGCAATATGCCATCATTCCACTTTACGTCGGGTCTGATTTCGACCGTATAAACTGTGTTGTCTTTGTTGGTCGTAATGCTAGTTGCTAAGTCGTTACTGAGATGCCCGGTGTCGTCATAATTTAGCAATCTAGAAAACATCAGATACCCAGCCGAACGTTCAGCACTAGAACTAGCAAATATAGGGTTAAGTGTGTTCAGCGGCCCCAAGACCGCCTCAGCATATGTTCCATCAACCGCCGGAATATCAGTCCGATAACTTTGTTGATACCACATCAATTGTAGCCCGGCAGCAGCGATCAACAAGCCTACCCCTATTATCCAGCCTATGATATGCCTACTGGATTCGCGGGCATTCTTCCATCGTTTTATTATGAATCGATTCGCATGCCTAACAGTCGCAGTTTCAACTTTGCGCATGCGTTTTGATAGACTACGCTTGTCTAAACTAAGTTTCGGTAACCGATACCACCTGTCACGGTCGTTTTCTGCCATGCATTAACCTTTATTTAAAGACGGGCAACAGTAGCCCAGCTAAAATCGATAGAACAAAAATTACAGCCAAAATAATCGTTACTTCAAACAAATTCTTGTCTAGTCCCCTGCGAGTTGTATATAGCTCACCAGAACTACCAAACCCAGCGCCAAGCGAAGCGCCACGTTGTTGCAGCAAAATAGCTAGCACCATCAAAACCGCTGATCCTAATGTAATTATCTGTAAAATTCCGTCAATATTCATGTGTTTTCCTTATTAAACTTTGCCTGATTTAACAATCAGTCCGGCACTTACTATATAGTTTACCAGACTAAGTAACATTCCTGTTAGAATCGAGTTAAAGAACGACATTGAAATACCTGGGGCGAGTTTGAGTGATAAATATACCATCACACCGTTGACTACCAAAATAAATAGGCCGAGTGTTAATAAAATCGCTGGAAGTGAAAGCAGTACAATCAGAGGTTTTAGTAATGTATTTACGACCGAGAATATAAGTCCGGCAAATAAAAACCCGACTACTCCAGCTGTTACCTCTACGTCATTATACCCAGTACCAAGTAAACGCACTGCCACCCAAAGGCCCAGTGAGTTTAAAAGCCACCTGAAAACAAAAACAGTAATTGGTCTAGTCATAATCTACTATTAATTATACCATCCTAGCGCCATGAAAAACTAATCTAGAACTATAATTCGGTCGCAAGCGTCCCACTAAGGTTTTCGTGTCCCGTGCCAGTTATTAATATGTCATCCTCAATTCGCACTCCAATACCCTCTTCTGGAATATAGATACCTGGCTCAACCGTAATTACCATATTGGGTAAAAACTTAACCGGAGATCCGAGTGAATCATGAACATCAATTCCCAGTCCATGACTAATTGCGTGAGGAAAATATCGCCTATACTTTTTATCGTCCCTGGTTGACGTCATGAGCTTTAAGTCTATTAGCGCTTTTTTCATGATTTCATCAACTTTTGATTGATAGTCAGAGATTAATAACCCGGGTTTCAGTAATTTAATGATATTTCGATGGGCTTTTTCAACTGCCTTGTGAACACTGCGTTCGCGCTCACTAGGCGTTCCGAGTGAAAATGTTCTGGTTATATCAGCGGTATAACCATCGACTCGGGTACCGACGTCAATCAAGATTAACCCATTCTGATTAAGTTCGGCGTTATTATCAGAATAGTGTAGCGTGCAGGCATTCTTACCACTCGCGACAATCGGGTCATAAGCATGACCAGTCGCCCCACGCTTACGAAAATAATAACTAAACTCCGCTTCGACTTCGTATTCGTATTTTAGTCTAGGCAGATTCTGTTTAACGATTCCAAATGCTTCGGTCGTTAATTTAATTGCCCTTCGCATAGCTTTAATTTCAGCCGGCTGCTTAATGGCTCGCATTTTTGCAAGTTCTAGGCGACAATCCTTTACGTTATCAAAAATGCCTTCTAGCATTGACCGCATTTTTTGTTGTGCTGGGTTTACTACAAAATTGAAATGCTCTTGGTGTGGGTGCTCGCCAATCGTATGTATTGTTTTGTGCTTTTTAGAAAGCTTACTCAACATAATCATGGCCTCTTCACGCGATATAACACCGTTGACACCGCTAATCTTAACAGCCTCCTCGTTCGATAATCCTCCATCAAAAACAAGGTGAGTTTCGGAAATGTCTGGTTCGACCAGCCAACTTTTATTCGACACACTGTCAATAATTACCCACCAATCAGGCTTATTAATACCAGTCAAATACCAAAAATTAGCTTCTTGTTCAAATCGAAAAGACGCATCGTTACCACGTTGCATAGACATATAAGCCGACAAAACAACAAAGCCGCTATCGAGTTTATCAAGTAGCTTGTGACGATTTGTAGTATAAAATTCTTTACCTATGCTCACTGGCACTACTTTACCATATGTATCTAACACAGTAAGTAGATGTTATGTAGACACTTCGCTCGACCATGGACCCCAGCTGGAATTAGCATTTGCGCCTTTGCAATAGTACTGCCCAGCCCACAAAGTGTAGTATCCTCCACTTGCAGCCTCAAAATACCACTGTGATGTAGTTGTTGAACCCGTGTAATACTTGGTGGTTGGGCTGTTGTACCTAGCGCTCATCTGATAAATAGGTGTTGTTCCTGATGGACAGCTGGTAGAGGTAATCCAACCAGTTGCATAGTAATTATTAGGACAATATTGAGGATATTTAATCCATGAGCCAGCTGCACAGGTTCTAACTGCTCCAGGTTGACTGGCTGCTACACCTGGTGCTCCCGGGGTGCTCACACTAGTAGTAGCGTTGGCGGTTGCCGAGGCGGCACTTGGAGTAGTGCCAACCAATGCATACACCCTAAAGTAGTAAGTTTTACCCTGGTTCAATCCAGTGGCTGCCTGGCTGGTTGCCGTAATTCCAGTTATACTGCTTGTTGAAGCTGGAGCAAAAGATACATCTGTAGAATATTCAAGAGTATAGGTATCTGCAACTGACACACTAGACCAACTTGCGGTGATCTGGGTTGATGAATTAGTCGTGGCCGAAATTGAGCCAGGAACTGGAACGTAGGTGGTTGCATCAGCATACGACCATGGTCCATAAGTTCCACCCGCAACCGATTGACCACGAAAGTAATAGTGAACACCCGTCGAAAGACCACTTACAACTCGGGATGTTGTCGACTGCGAAATACCATGAATTGGCGTAAACGTACCAAACGCTTGATCAGTTGAGTAATCAATATTATATCCGTCAGTTGCCGAAGGGTCTTGGGTCCAGGTAAGTGTTATCTGTGAATTCGAATCAGCCACAGCACCTAGACCCATACCAATAAATGCAGAGGTTGTCGCGTACGCAGAAGACGACCAACTTGATGAACCACCACTGTTGACTGCTTTAACTCTAAAATAATAGGTTGTCGCACTAGCCAAACCCGTAACGTTAGCCGATGCACCAGTCGGCGTCGCTGCCACCTGTGTATCACTAAAGCCTGAGTCAGTCGCTCGTTCTAATACATAACTATCTGCTCCTGTCGAAGTATTCCACGTTACATCAATCGAGGAGGGGGAGGCGGTTGAAGCTACCAAGCCATTTGGTTGAGTTGGAGGATTTACTGGCGCAGGCCTCGATGCACACGTTCCTTCTGCAGCCGTCAGTCTTGATGAGTCAATATAGTATTCAAACCCACTAAATTCACTACTAGTGCCGTCGATACAGTACGTTGCACCGCTATCATAACTTCCTCCTGACAGCACCGTGCCCTCACTCGGAGTAAAAGTATTCGGAACTGACGACGGATAGCCATTATTAAACGTACGATAATCTTCCATTGCGCTGGCGACATGTGTTAAATCGCTTTTTACCTGCGATTCAATAGTAGATCTTTTCCAGTTCCCATAGCCAACAGCTACGATTGTTGCCAAAATCCCAATTACGGCAATAACAACTATGATCTCAATAATTGTGAAACCATGAATTTGTCGAAGTTTACGATATTTACGCTGCATAAGCTTAATGGCATTATAACGTTTGTACGTAAGAAATGACAAGTCTAGCCTTGGCTGGACCAATTGCTTCAATTATATCTGACTCAGTTGCGGATTTGAGAGCGCGAATACTGCCAAATTTGCGAATTAGCGTCGATTTCGTTTTAGGCCCAATGCCAGGAATCTCCTCTAGACTACTAGCTGTTTGTTTTTGACGTTTTAATACAGTATGGTAACTGACTGCAAAGCGATGAGATTCATCCCGAATTCTTTGAAATAATTTCACAATATCAATGTAATTTGCATTAATTGGCGTATTGCCACGCAAATTCCCAGAATGCGACCCAGCATTTATCTGTCCAGCGTGTAAATTAACGATATAATAATCGCCCGAACTTTCGACAGCTACACCAGGTTGGTCTTGACTAGTTAGCGACCTTAGGGTCGAAATATTAATATTTGAACGAGTTTTATGCACGATAATCTCTTCTTCGCGTTTAGCAACACTAACTACTGGAGCCTTTAATTTGTGATCTTCGAGAGCTTTTATGGCAGAGTCTAGTTGGCCTTTGCCACCGTCAATCAAAATTAAACTTGGCATTCCCCAAGTTTTAATATTCTTGGGACTCGCACGACGCCAAATTGTTTCATACATACTAGCGTAATCGTCATTTTGTTGTTTGGTCATTTTGAACTTACGATATTCAGCTCGATTACTAACACCATTAGAAAAAACAACCATGCTAGCAACGACGTTCGTACCACCCATGTGCGACACGTCATACCCCTCAATCCTAGATGGGATCTTGGGCAGTAACAACAAATCCCTTAAACCGCTCAGTGCTCTATCCTTACTAATATCCATGAACTCTTTGTCACCAAACATTATTCGGCTTTGGAGTTCACGTAGATTGTTTATTTTGTTGCGTAGTTGTGCTGCTTTTTCAAAATCTTGTGACCTAGCAGCTCGTTTCATTTCACGCTCCAATTCGCTAACAATAGTTTTTCGTCCACCCTCCATGTAACGAATGAGTTTTCGTAAAATTTGCTTATATTCGTCACTCGTCGTCCCAATCGATGGGCTCAGTCCAATATGAACATCTAGATCTGGACGTTCAGATTGTCGTGGTTCGGTCGTGTAATAAGGGAAAACTTTTCGTAGATACCTAAGTGCCTTTTTGATTGCAAAACTGTTATAGTACGGGCCAAAATATTCAGCCCTATCATCTGCCGGATTACGTGTAAAACTAACATGCGGCCACTCGTCCTTCATATTAATACGCACGTACAGAAGCGATTTGTCGTCCCTAAGCAAAATGTTGAAACGAGGCATGTAGCGTTTTACCATTTCGGATTCTAAGAATAGCGCATCAACTTCGCTTTCCGTTTCAATCCAATCGGTATCATCAATTTCAGCAACCAACGCTTTGGTTTTTACATCCATGTCACGTGTGTTTTGAAAATATTGTTTGACGCGATTTTTGAGGACTGCAGCCTTACCAACGTAAATAATCTCGCCATCAGCGGATTTATGAAAATACACGCCCGCAGAGCGTGGTAATGATTTAAGCTTCTGTTCGAGTTTTGTGTTCACGTCGTCTATTATACAGTGGCGCCGAGTTCTGCGCTCTGTCGACAAGTCTCGGTGTGATAAAGCAAATCAGGATTTTGCTTGCACTTCAGGCAAATCAACACCAAATCGTTACAATTAGCGTAGGCGCAGTTCTCATAATTATTAGTTGGACCATCGCAGTGACTACATTTGCCAATTGTTTTGGCGTGATCACTAAAATCTATCGTCATACGGTTATCAAAAACTCGCAGGCTACCTTCCCATAATCCGTCGTCGCCATAGGCTTCGCCGTATTTAACAATTCCACCATCCATTTGATAGACTTCCTTGAACCCACGATTAATCATAAGACTCGACAGTATCTCACACCTAATTCCGCCCGTACAGTATGTGACGACTGGTCTGTCTTTAAGACTGTCGTATTTACCACTGTCGAGTTCATTAATAAAATCATGAGTTGTATGCGTATCTGGTACAACGGCGTTTTTAAACTTACCAATCGCCGCCTCATGCGCGTTACGACCATCAAAAAACACGACATCGTCACCTTTTTCTTCGACTAATTTATGAACATCGCGCGGTTTTAGGTGCTTGCCGCCACCAACTACACCAGTTTCATCAACTCTAAGCTCATCCGTCGCCCTAAACGCCACTACTTCATCACGAACTTTCACGCTTAGTTTAGGAAAGTCCTCTCGGGTACCATCACTCCACTTGAATACTGTGTTTTTGAAACCAGGAAACTCTTTGGTCATTTTAATATATTTTTTCAAATCTTCTATCTCGCCACCAACTGTACCGTTAAGTCCATGAGGTGAAATCAGAATTCGACCACGCAGATTCAACCCATCACAAAGCGCCTTTTGCCATAATTTGATAGCAACCGTGTCTTTGATGGGCGTAAACTTGTAATAAAGTAATATTTTTTGCATCAAACTATATTATACTATATAATTCTATAGACTATGACCCCGTGAGGGTCCTCTTGTACGGCAAAAGCCCTTCAAACTAAAATGACAAGTAATTATAAAAAACAAAGGAGTAATTTTTGGGCACTAATCGACACACGTTAAAGCTTTATTGGGCTGAAATACGTCGACATAAGCTTAGCTTTTTCGGCATGCTTATTGGTATACCCATAGCAGCACTTTTTATCAATACAGCCCTGCCTTACTTTTTGTCATTAGCAGTGGGCACGCTAACTACAGGTGACTCGAATGCGCTTTGGCAATTTATCGCACTTGCGTCTGGTGCCGCAATTGTCGGAGTTATTCTCAATCTAGTCGGTTTTCAAAGCGCCATTCACCACGAAAGCCATGTTCGACGAGACCTAGCTAACCACACTATTGAAAAAATCCTAATAAAAGACCAGGACTTCTTTTCTAATCAAAAGATAGGAGCCTTAACTGGCAAGTTTATTGATTTTGTAAACGCCCATGTCGGCCTTCAAGACATATTCGTTATGGGAACGTTGTCATTCGTAATTAGCGTCGGTAGTGGAATCGCTATTATTTTCATGCACTCACCTCTACTTGGCTTTATTATACTTGGGCTCATCATAGGTCTGATTATTCAAATCCAAATTTCAATAAAAATCAGAAAACCGTATCGAACTGCTAGGAAAAAACTAGTGGGCGAAGTAAACGGTGCAATTGCAGATTCGATTGGTAACTCAATGATTGTCAAAACTTTCGCTGGGGAAAGTCACGAGCAATCAACCATATCCAAACTAACTGAGAAATACCGGAAGGTTTATCAAAAGGATTTCCGAATGATGTCAGTTGAGGGCTCACTTAGAATTTTGGTGATGTCGATTGTGCAAATTATTGCAGTGGCGATATTAGCCCAACTACTATTTAGCGGACAACTCGAACTAGGAGTAGCAATATTTACCATCGCCTACCTTCAGCGTATCGCTAGTCAGCTCTTTTCGCTGGGTGATATTATCAACGGTTACGACCGTCTATTCATCCAAGCTGCACCAATGACAGAAATTCTAATGCAAAGCGAATCTATCATCGACCAAACGGGCGCCAAAGATTTGTCGGTCAAACAAGGTAAAATTTTATTCTCAAATGTTAATTACTCATACCAGGATAGTCCTGACATTTTAGTGCTTAGTAATTTAACACTAAATATCGCCGATGGAGAAAAAGTTGGCTTGGTCGGAGCTTCTGGGGCGGGCAAAACAACAATTACTAAATTACTACTTAGGTTTGATGACGTATCGCATGGAGCAATTTATATTGATGGTCAAGATATCTCTCATGTAACCCAGACGAGTTTACGTAAGAACATATCGTACGTACCGCAAGAGCCAGCATTATTTCATAGGTCCTTAAAAGAAAACATCGCCTACGGTAACCTAAATGCAAACGACAAACAAGTACGTGCCGCAGCCAAGAAAGCCAACGCCCTAGACTTTATTGATAAACTGCCAGACAGACTTGATACGGTTGTTGGTGAACGTGGCGTTAAATTATCGGGCGGACAACGTCAACGCATTGCTATTGCTCGTGCAATCCTAAAAGATGCACCTATCTTGGTGCTAGACGAAGCCACCTCAGCACTCGACAGTGAAAGCGAGAAATTAATCCAGGACGCGCTAGTGAAGCTTATGAAAGGTAGAACCAGTATCGTAATCGCCCACCGCCTGTCGACTATCGCAAAACTTGATCGAATAATAGTTCTAGACGATGGTAAAATCATCGAAGAAGGCACTCATGCCAGTCTACTAAAACATGGTGGTAAGTATTCCAAACTATGGCAGCATCAATCTGGTGGGTTTATAGAGGGATAAAAAATCCCGCAAATTCATGCGGGATTTTAAGTACCAAGTCTAAGAACTATTTGGTCTCTGGTTCTGATTTTGGTTTTGCTTCAGACTTGTCACCCGACTCTGCGTCTTCGCTTGATTCTTCACCCTCAGGGACTTCACCATTTTCGGATTCTACTTCTGATTCGTCTTCAGCGTCTCCACCACTAGCTTCGTTAGCAGCCTGAAGTGCTGACGGTTCATAAACGTTAGCAATAACTAGCTCTAGATCCTGCTCATGGTCAGCAAACTCTACACCTTCGCCAAGCACAATATCTTTTACCATCAACTTATCTTCGTCCGTCGCTAGGTTCAAAATTGACATCTCAATAGATTCAGGCAGGTTTGCTGGAAGTGCTCTGACTTCAATATCTTCAATTGCCTGCAGCACAACTAGGCCTGCTCGCTCAGCGATACTCTCACCAATTCCGGTTAGGATAATTGGAACCTGAGTTACAATCTTTTCATCCTGCCTAATGGTATGGAAGGCAATATGTCGCACAGTGTGTTTAATTGGATCCATATCAATTGATTTAATGATTGCTAGTTTCTTTTTACCATCAACCACGACATCTATTGGAGTATGTCGGCCAGCCGCATGTGCAATTTTAGTAGTTTCAACAGCTGGAGATTGTGTTGAAATTGGGTCACTCGACCCACCATACACAACACTTGGGATAATGCCTTGTTTACGTAATTTCGCAACGTGTTTACCGCTGACAGTTCGCCCATCTAATTTAAGCGACATATTTACCATTTTTCAGTACTCCTTTTAAGCATTTCTGGATTTACATTCTATTATATCACTTAACTGCCCTAGTAGGGAAACGTGATAGAATGAAATAACAATGATTCCAGGCGTAGACTTAATTGATTTTATTAAATTTGTAGGTGTTTTAGGTGTAGCCTTAGTGATTTTTGCCGAGTCGGGCCTTTTAATTGGATTCTTTTTACCGGGCGACAGTTTATTATTTACGGCTGGATTCTTAGTGTATCAAGGATTCTTGCCGATTAATATTAACGCTCTTGTATTGATATTATTCGTAGCCGCAGTTTTGGGCGATAGTGTCGGGTATACTTTCGGATATAGACTGGGGCCTAAGGTATTCAGTCGACCAAACAGTCGAATATTCAAACAGGAAAACGTCCAAAAAGCTCAAGAATTCTACGAAAAACACGGCGGCAAGACAATCGTTATCGCCAGGTTCATCCCAATCATCAGAACCTTTGCGCCAATTGTTGCCGGTGCTAGTGAAATGCATTATAAGCGCTTCTTAGCCTACAACATACTCGGTGGCTTCCTATGGGCTGTCGGTGTCACTTATGCTGGGTATTTCTTGGGCGCCTGGTTCAACTCAATCGGCATTGATGTCGACACCATCTTGCTACCGATAGTTGCCGTAATTATATTTATTTCCGTTTTGCCACCGTTGATTCATATCTTCAAAGACAAAGATCGCCGCCATGTGATGTGGGAAGCGACCAAAAACCAGCTTGGTTTTAAATCAAAAATTAAATAACTAAAGCAATTCTTTTAAGTACTGACCGGTAAAAGAATCTGCAACTTTAGTGACTGCCTCGGGCGTACCGCTGGCGACAATCGCTCCACCACCCTGTCCGCCCTCCGGCCCCATGTCGATAATATAATCGGCAGTTTTAATGACACTTAGATTATGTTCGATTACGACCATACTGTTGCCACCTTCGACTAGTTTCTGAAGAATCGTTAACAGTCGTTTAACGTCAGCGCTGTGTAGACCCGTTGTTGGTTCGTCTAGAATATACAACGTCTTGCCGGTTGAACGACGCGACAACTCACTAGCGAGCTTTATGCGCTGCGCTTCGCCACCACTGAATGTCGTAGCTGGTTGACCTAGTTTAATATAGCCGAGCCCGACTTCTACTAGCGTATTTAATTTACGAGCAATCGCCGGTATATTCTGGAAGAACTCAGCAGATTGCTCAACTGTCATATCAAGGACATCGCTAATTGTTGAGCCTTTGTATTTGATTTCAAGAGCCTCACGGTTATAGCGTTTGCCTTTACAAACATCACAGGTCACATAAACGTCCGGCAAGAAATGCATCTCGATTTTAATCACCCCATCACCCTGACAATTTTCACAGCGCCCACCCTTGACGTTGAAGCTAAACCGTCCGGCTTTGTACCCACGGATATTAGCTTCGGGAGTGCCAGCGAATAGCTCGCGAATTGGCGTAAAGACTCCAGTGTATGTCGCTGGATTAGACCGTGGAGTTCGACCGATAGCCGACTGGTCAATAATAATTACTTTGTCTAGCAAATTAATACCTTCGATATTCTCGTGTGCGCCTGGTACGACATGCGAACGATGTAGCCTTGCCGATAATTCTTTGGCTAAGATGTCGTTAACAAGCGTGGATTTGCCACTACCGCTGACACCACTAACAACTGTCAAAACTCCTAACGGAAACGCTACGTCGATATTTTTCAGGTTATTCTCACGCGCTCCACGAATTACTAGTTGCCTGTCTTTCACAACTGTACGACGCTTACCTGGGGTGTCAATTTTTTCAGCACCACTTAGATATCTACCAGTAATGCTGTCAGGATTAGCCGCCACCTCGTCTGGCGTTCCGCTAGCTACGACATGTCCGCCCGCAACTCCTGCACCAGGTCCAATATCTAGTAAGTAATCGGCATGACGAATTGTGTCTTCGTCGTGTTCAACGACCAAAACCGTGTTGCCCAAATCACGCAGGCGCTTCAATGTACTAATCAACCGATCGTTATCGCGTTGGTGTAATCCAATCGATGGTTCGTCTAGAACGTATAAAACTCCCTGCAGGCCTGAACCAATCTGAGTGGCCAGGCGTATGCGCTGTGCTTCACCGCCCGATAATGTGTTGGCTGCACGAGACAGTTCCAAATAATTCAAACCGACATTACTCATAAAGCCCAGTCTAGCTGTGATTTCTTTCATAATTTGTTCGGCAATAAATAGTTCTTGGTCATTTAGTTTCAACGTGTTCTTAAATAAATCTAAAGCGTCATCAACACCTAAGTTACAGATGTCCATAATATTCAAATCGTGGACCGTGACCGCCAGTACCACTGGTTTCAAACGCGCACCTTTACAGGCATAGCACTGGCGTTCGCGCATAAAGCGTTCGATGTCGCGGCGCATAAATTCACTGTCAGTTTCTTTGTGGCGACGCTCGAGGTTTGGAATTACGCCCTCATAAGTCGATTGGTAACTACGACCGCCACCTAGATTGACTGTGTACTTTTGATCACCAGTTCCATATAAAACTTTTTGTAAATCTTCGGCACTTAAATCTTTGACCGGTGTTTGAGTGCTAAAGCCGTGTGTCTCAGCCACCACCGACAAGCGTTTCATATACCAAGCGTCGCTGTTGACACGATTGTAGGGACGAATCGCACCCTCTGAGATTGTTAGGTTTGGGTTAAACACTAGATCAGGATCAACCTCTAGCCTACTACCTAGTCCCGTACAAACTGGGCAAGCACCTTGCGGGGCGTTAAAGCTAAACAGCCTTGGTTCTAGCTCAGGAATATCCTCGTTCGGATGATCAAGACATGCATAGCGCTGACTAAAAGCAACTAACGTTTCGTCGTCAGTGTTTAAAACTTCAACGATTCCTTCGGCAAGTTCAAGCGCCTGCTCAACCGACTGCGTCACACGTCCCAACATATCTGGCGACATAGCAATACGATCAACCACAATCTCGATATCGTGTTTATACTTTTTATCAAGTTCTGGAAATTCGTCGAGTGCATAAACAACTCCATCTACCCTAGCACGCGCAAACCCTAGTCGTTGGAACTGCTCGGGCACATGCGCGAATTCACCCTTTTTGTCTTTGGCGATTGGCGCTAGAATCATTAATTTAGCACCAGACGGCAGCTTCATAATTTCATCAATAATGGTTTCAGACGTTCGACGCGTCACAGCTTTACCGCAAACTGGACAGTGCGGCACGCCGATTCGAGCGAATAATAGACGCATGTAGTCATAAATTTCGGTCACCGTGGCGACGGTACTACGCGGATTACGACTAGTCGATTTTTGATCGATACTAATCGCCGGGCTGAGGCCATCAATTTGATCGACATCAGGTTTTTCCATTAACCCCAAGAACTGCCTAGCATAACTAGACAAGCTTTCAACGTAACGACGCTGACCTTCGGCATAGATTGTGTCAAAGGCAAGCGAAGATTTACCGGATCCTGAAAGACCGGTTATAACCACTAATTTATCGCGCGGAATCTCAACATTTATGTTCTTGAGATTATGCTCGCGCGCGCCAACAACCTTAATTACCTCTGACATAACCCGTCCATTGTACTCTGTTTTGCGAGCTTTTTCCAGTATCTGGCTAATACGAAACCAACGACAATAGGTTAGGGTACTTTTTCATATCCTTCTTCACGCCGGGTCCAATAAGGGCCCCGGCGCCTTATTGAACTCGGGCTCCAGGGGATACGTAAAAGCACCCTAACCTATTGTCTAGCATTAGTAAGGTGACTTTAAATTATAAATACACAACAAATCCTAGAAACTATTGCATAACCGTAATAAATGTGATATAATCATTAGATATGGTAAAGAAGGTGATTGTTATTGCTTGCCTAGCGGCTAGCTTACTGATTTTTCTGGCGACGATTAATTTCGCTCACGGATTAATCATGTTCTTGATGGCTGGAATTATCCCAGGCACTAACTTTGTGCTGTCGCCGACCCAAATGCTAATCTTTATGCTGATTCTAACAGGTTTATTTCTATACCGATTTGGTTTCGTTCCACTTCGTAACAAATTCCATCAGCCAACCACCAGCAAAAAACCAGCTAGTAAACGTCTCAGTCGCGTTTAATCATTGTCCAGGTCGCTTGGCACGATACTTTCGGCCCAAAGCTGTAATTCTTGCAAAATAAATAGTTTGTTTTCGTCGGTCTCGCTACCGGCGATTTTTTGTAGTGATTTAACAAAGCCAGGCATCGCAGAGTGAATTCGTTCGGCTCGCCAAGTTTCCCATAGCAACATTTCTTCGTGGCTAAGAGTTTTAGGAAAATTACGCGCTTTGTAATGTAGTAGTAATGGCGCCAGACGTTCATCGCTAAAATCTGGATGAAAGTCAGCCAGTTGCTTTTCGTCAGCATTTCGTACCGTTTCAATTCGCAATTTGTCGCGGTCTCCAACAAAACCATCATATAGCTGCGATTCAGGATCTGAGGAACGCTTGAATTCAGGTTTGGACTCAAAAACACTGCGAATATTCTCGGCAAAATGAGGCGCGGCTAGTAAAATGCTTTTATGCTTCTCGACTGTTGCTAAATCTAGGCCAATCTTGGCCCAACCATCCTCTTGCTCGAGTACGCCAAGCGGCGCCACAGCCGGAGCGCGATTATACTGCAGTTCTTTGACCGGTACATAAACGTAGTCGTCGGCCTGACGCTCCTCCCACGTGGCATACATCCGTTTTTGCAGCTCTTTTTGCGATAGGTCGATCAAATCCGATGGATCGTGACGCAAATCATACACTACCACATTGTTATTAGCACCAGACGTCAGCGGAAACGCCACCGACGCCTTGTGAAACTCGGGCGCATATCGCCCACTAACATAAACAAACGGCTGTTTATCATCGAGGTTAACTAGTTTTTTGACTTCGTTCTTGTCACGAATTTTAAACAGATATTCGTACAGCTGTGGTTGTTTGTCACGAATGAGTTTCGTTACAGCAATCAAAGCCTCAACGTCGCTCAAAGCATCGTGAGCTTTGGCGTGAGCAATGTTGTTTTCAGATGCGATTAGTTCTAACCTATTCACTTCTTTACCATCAACCACCGGCCACTCTATACCATCTGGCCTAAGCGCCCTGGTCATTCGAACTACGTCTAGTAAATCCCAACGTGACCGCCCTTCACTCCAGCTCCATTCATACGGATCATAGAAATTACGCCAAAAAAGATGGCGAATAAACTCATCGTCAAAGCGAATATTATTAAACCCAACTGCAATAGTGTCAGGTGTAAACACCCCATCAATTAACATTTTCGACAATTCGGCCTCTGTTATACCGTCGGCTATCGTCTGTTGCGGCGTAATACCAGTTACCATCAACGCTTCAGGACTTGGCAGAGTGTCGTCATTTAGCTTCACAAGTACGTTAACTGGGTCGCCTATGGTCTTAAGGTTTAAATCCGTTCGTATGCCAGCAAACTGCATGATTCGGGCATCGCGCGCGCTAAGACCAGATGTCTCGAGGTCATAAAAGAAAAAAGTTTTGGACATACCCCTAGCATAACAAAAAACACGCCATAAAGGCGTGAATTGAACAAATTGAATTTACGATAAGCTGGAAAGTTAGGTATCGGGCCCGGGAGTACGTTAAAACTCCCGGGCCCCCTCTTGAAAGAGACCTCGCAAGGCAGGGTCGTGATTTGTTTGGTGGGGGGAAACCCTACCTTGCGAGGGGTATTAGTGAGGCGGGGTCAGTAGCTTTGAGCCAACTGTTCCCCGCCTCTGGCGGATGACTATCGCATGAACATCCGCCGAACCCGACCGAAGTCGGGACTATGGTATTACCTTTACTTATTGTTTAACTATATTCAGCTAAACAATAAGTAATATTTCAGCTTATCGAAGAACTCCACTATAGCGTCCGAAAACACCGTAATGGATTGCAATTATCCTATCATAGATTAGCTGTTATGTCAATGCTTCTTATAAAAAGTATAAGAAAAACACGCCGCTTGGGCGTGTTAGGGTTAATATTTGAAAGAATTGTGTGAGCGGTGGCGGCAGAGATAGACAGGGGGCTGCTGTGCTAAGCCCGGCATCTGACTATTGTCTCGGCCACCACCGCTCGCTCGGGGAAATCGTACTTCTCGGACAAGGTCCGAGGGATGAAATGCGGGTAAGCAACGCTTCATCCTTAGTACGGGGGTTCGATTCCCCGAGTGTGGTTGGCATTAGGACGGGGGTGTCCTCACGCCAACCTGATAGCAGACGACACCTATTCGGGTGTTCGGTGTCGCCTGCTAGCTGTTTAATTTTTTCAAGTATTAACCTGCGTTGGCGAGTACTCTCAACCTAAGCATATGTACATTATAGCACTATTATGCATTAATGTCAATATCAAATGAAAAAAAACACCGTAAAGATGTGTTTAATGTGAAAATTGGATATATGATTAACGAGACCGGGGGAGTGTGCTCCCCCGGTCTCATACGGTTGATCAGCCCAGTATGACCAACCGTATAATGCTCCGCTGTATCTCGCGCGGACCGAAACATTCAAGTCGGGGCTAGGCCCCTAGGGTAAATAGTGATGCACAATTCCTCCGTTCAATTCTAGAGTCGATTCAGCCCTGGCGATGGCAGCCATCCGAAGATGACCGCCACGATTCAGTGGCCGGCGCGGTCGCGCTCGACGAGGGAAATAACGACATCGGTCTTGCTGGTATTGTTGCACGGGGGGCTTCTCATCGATGAGACCCCTTTCCCTACCTGGTTAGAGGTAGATTCAAAATGCAAAGTTTGTTATGCATTTTACCTTGTGCCCAGCGGAATTGCTGTAGCTTACTGATCACCAAAATTGATAACCACAAAGCTACAGCAATGTTAAATATATCCAACTTGTCAATGTACCGACCCGGGAAACACTGTTTCAACCGAATGGTTCTTGTATAATATCACAAGTTATTGCTTATGTCAATAACAAAATTCAACTATTGTTCTAAGTAAGTAAATTCGCTACCGCCAACCCGAATGATGCTATCACCTACAGCACCCTGTCGGCGCAGTTCATGAGCGATACCAAGTTTTTTCATAATGTCGCGCAAGCGATTAACTCCTTCAAAGTTGGCAAAGTCAGTCCTGCGAGCAAATTTTTCTACTTTATCACCAGTCACTTCGAAATAGGTTTCACCCTTTTCATCCTTCAACTTCTCGACAGCCCAAGAATCGGCAATCTGTTTGGTACTGAGTGTAATTGTCTCGAGGTCGTTATCGGTCTCTTGTTCAACTGGTTCACTAATAGCTCGAGCTTTAACTACCTCTGTGCGAAGGGCCCGTAAGACCTCTTTGAGACCCTTATGAGAACTCGATGAAATGGCATAAACCGGCGTATCACCGGAAATGGCCTTAATCGCATCAATTTGCATCTGAATCAATTCGTCATCTAAACCGTCGACTTTGGTCAAAGCAATAATCTCGGGGCGATTAATCAATTCGACATTATAACTAGAGAGCTCTTTGCGGATTGTCTTGTAGGCGTCAGCAATATCGTCAGTATAAGCGTCAATCATATGAAGCAGTACAGCTGTTCGCTCGATATGACGCAAGAACGCATCGCCCAGGCCCTTACCCTCGCTGGCGCCTTCGATCAAACCTGGAATGTCAGCAATTAGCAGACTACCATCATCAATATCTGCCACTCCCAAATTAGGAGTCAGTGTAGTGAAGGCATAATCTGCGATTTCGGGACGAGCGTTGCTGACAACTGATAAAAACGTCGATTTACCGGCGTTCGGGAAACCTACTAAACCAACGTCAGCTAGTAACTTAAGCTCTAGCTCTGCTTCGAAAGTATCGCCCATTTCACCCTTTTCAGCAATGCGTGGAGTTTGACGGACTGACGACTTGAAATGAGCGTTACCAAAGCCGCCATCACCACCTTTTGCAATCGTGACCTCTTGACCATCATCTGTTAAATCAGCGATAATTTTACCGTCGCGACGCACGACAGTGCCCATGGGGACTTTTACGAGTAGCGGATCACCTGAACGACCGTGGCGATCACGTTTGGCGCCATTTTGGCCAGGAGTAGCCTTTAGCTCTGGTTTGTAGCGGAAGTCAATTAAAGTGTTTAGGTTTTCGGTAGCCACGAATATAACATCACCACCCTTGCCACCATCACCACCATCAGGTCCACCTTTATCAACATAAATTTCACGACGAAAACTAACGGCTCCGTCGCCGCCCTTGCCTGCTTGAATAAATACTTTGGCGGTGTCGACAAACATTGAGAACCTATTTACAACCTATCATTCAAATTAAAAATTACTCTATTTTAGTTAAAACCCGTTCACCGCTCGTCGATGTAAGTACGTTACCTCTTCTCATGCTTTACTGGTTTTACCTTAAAATGATAGTAATTTCATGTGATATGAGAGGTTGTAAACAGGTCCTAGGCCATATTATAACAAATTCGCCCCTGGATTAACAGGGGCGAATAGCTAATAGTTCTTTATTTCTAGTGTATGTATAGATATTGACCAGCGTTAGCCGCCAAGATTATTCGGCCAGATACGACGTTATAACCACCACCTGCAACATAGGCGTTCATCTCGCTGACGCTCACATCGCCGTTTGGCAACACGCTTTCTACGATCGCTACGTGACCAAATCCACCACCGTTTTGCATAATAGCTCCGACGCTAGGTGTTCGGTCAACTTTTAGCCCCTCGCTGGCTGCACGAGCTGCCCAAGTTACAGCGTTGCCCCATTGATTACTAACAGGTAGACCTAGTTCAATGCGCCTATCGTATGCATAGGCAGTACAGTTACCGTGTGCGTAAGTGTTTCCAGCCAAAGTAGCTGTACCCGTCTTGATGTACCAGGTGCGTCCACCAAAGCCGGTTCCCTGGCCAACATATGACGAGAAAGTTACCACTGGCGCTACATAACCAGGACGTTCGTTATTAGGTAACACTCCGGCAGGTAGTATAATCTGATCGCCCGTCTTCAAGCCACCTAAATCTAGGTCGTTATAAAGCACCAAACGAGTCTTGTCTACGTCATACTTTTTAGCAATCGAATCAATTGTATCGCCAGCTTTGACGGTGTAAAGCACGCCATCAACTGGTGGAATCTTGAGCGCTGAGCCAACCGTTATTGAATCGGAAGTCATGTTATTAGCCCACTTAATAGTCTGTTTAGAAATACCAAAATTAGTAGCAATCGAATCCATAGTGTCTCCGTCAACTACGGTGTAATTAATAACAGATCGTACTCCACTATCAACACCAACTAGTTGCGGCTTACTAATAGTTGAAGCGTTAGGTTGAGACAACTCGCTCTGAATTTGTGTTGAAACAGCTAGGCTAGCAGCATTTGGAGCAACCGAAAGGTTAGTCGTCGAAGCAACATCAGCTGCAATAGTCGTAGCAACGACGTCATCGACAGACGTCTTGTCGGTCGTGTTATAGGTGTTAACAGCGGTCGCGTTAGCAACTGTGGATTCCTTTTCAGGAGCATGATAACCAAGCCCTACGATGACTACAAGGAGGGCAAAAACACTAGCATAAATAGCAATTGTTGAACTTTTTAGTGCAGTCTTTGCCTTACGGCGACGGACTGTTGACTGCTTGGTTATAGCAGCAGTTGATCGTTGGGCTATGCCCGCATTGATCTGATTACGAATTATCGTTCTCCTGCCGCCTGTATTGCTACAGAGGCGTCTACCTTACTTTGTCTTTCTTCTCGCTATAGAACGGGGTACGTGTCGACCATTGAAATTAATTGATATTAGTTCGAAGTTTGCGGTACCCTTAACGACATTTATCGGTAGGCTCATTTATGGCTCGTTCTTCCCACTCGCTTGTGTTTGAAAAACACTAGTAGACGGAGTCACAAATGTGCTGATAACCAGTTTACCAAGTATTGCATTTTGTGTCAATTCATTTTATAAAATGCTAAATCTGTCAACCCTGTCTAGTCCGCTCCCACCCCCACAGCTCCATACTTTTACATATCCTGCTTCGCTCCGGGTCCGCTAAGTGCCCCGGCGCCTTATCGAACTCGGGTTCCAGGGGATACGTAAAAGCACGTAGTTGTAGTGGTGGTTCGCTAGCTGGTGATAATCTTCGCTTTTGTCGCTAGCCCAATAACCACCTTGCTCCTAAGCCAGAGACTGTGAAATCGGTTGAATAACCGATTTCAGCCGAACGCTTTAATAAAACTCCAGTGGAGCTTTATTAAAAAAGAGTGCTCTGGTGTGAAATAAGGGAGTTATTGGGGCTGGTTAGTACGATGAGGTAGAGCCCTGTCTATAACGTCGAACAGCCGATTTGACAGTGATCCCGAATGTTTGCTTCGTGCTGAGCGTTTGTGTGGGCAAAATAGACCTTTCCGTCATCACCCGCTAAGAAATACAGATAATCGCCTTCGGCGGGCTCAGCGACCGCCATGAGCGCACTCAGGCCAGGTGTTGCGATAGGCCCAGGTGGTAAGCCGACGTAACGTCTTGTGTTATATTGTGAATCCAGATTAGTGTCGCGCGGGACCCCCAATTTATCTGCAATATACTGATAAGTCACATCCGATCCTAGCTGCATACCAATAGCCAGCCTTGAATAAAACACCTGAGCAACTTGTTTTTGATCATTCGCGTTATGAGCTTCGCGCTGAACAATCGATGCTAAAGTAATGCCCTGGTACAGATCAAGTCCGTGAGATTTAAATTTATCAACCAAATCATTTTTCTGTACAACTCCATAAAATTCATCAAAAGTACGCTGTAAAATCTGCTCGACAGTCGCGTTTTTGTTAAACTTATAGGTATCTCCGTAAACATAGCCCTCGATATCCGACCCCACAGGCTTACCCGCAAATAAAGGTCCAGTATATGTCTTGTCAAACGCAGCTGTGATTTCACTATCGCTATACCCTGCCCGCTTTAAAACCGTCTTTACATCTAGTTTTTTACTATCAGCCGTAGCGGAGTTATCAACCAAAGTTGCACCAGGGTAAAAAGTAATATCAACCTGCTCATGAGTTATATCACCAGAGGTGAGTTTGTCGACTATTTTAGGTGTAGATTCGGATGGCGATATGCTATATATACCAGCTTGCAAATTAGATTTCGTACCCGTTAGGCGAGTGTAAATGTCAAACGCCACAGAACTACGAATCAACTTCTTGCCACGGAGTGTTTCGGCAATCTGACCTGGAGAGCTACCAGCTGCGATTTCAACCCTATCGTGACGCAAATCACTAGGGTTAACTGGGCTAAGAGCCCATAAATACCAGACAAAAAATAGCAGTAATCCCAGTATTGATATCGACAAAACTCCCAAAATTATCGCTAGTGGTTTGTGTCGTTTTGGCCAAAGCCACTTGTTTAAAGACGGTGGTTCGTCGCTTATGGTTTCAGGCAAAACGATAGGTTCAGCTGTTGGCTGTTCTACCAAAGACTGTTTTAAATCTTGTTCAGGTTTTTTGGAAGGTTGTATATCATTCAAGGCAGTTGCTCCAGGTAATCTTGCAGAATAATTGCGGCGGCTTGGGCGTCAATATCAGATTTTTGATATGGTCGATTATAACTCTCTAGACGTTTCTCGGCGATAACACTAGTTAATGATTCGTCTTGAAACACGATGTTCGGCGCTACATCTGATAATTTGTCGGCAAAATCAACCACAAACTGCGTCTGTGCTGTCGGTTCGCCAGATTGGTTCCTAGGGTAACCAACGACCACGATTTCGGCATTTTCTTTTATCATTATTTCAGATATCGCCTCAACCTCACCTCCATCTACATCAATGGTTTCAAATGGAACTGCAATACGGACTGAATCGTCACCTACTGCCACTCCGATGCGTTTTTCACCGACATCAAGGGCAATGTAGGTCTTTGGCTTAGGCATCTTGAAGTTTGAACTCAACGTCAATTTTACTAATATCATTTGGAACGGTAGTCACCCAAAAGTATGAGAATTTGACGTCCACATCGCTGACACCGTCGATCGCCTCAAGTAGCGATTGAACTTCGCCATATTTTTTGCCTTGAACTTCCTTTTTGACCGAATCTTGATCGATGTTTGGGCCTATTCGACCAGTTGCGCCAATATTAACAGTTGTAGATTGGTCAGTCTTGGAGTATCCCGTCAAAGTTGCTTTGTCTATGCCATCATCATAAATACGTTGGTTCTTTTGGCCATCAATTTGTTTGTTAATCGAACTCTTCAAAAACGCCTCTAGTTCAGATTTAGCCACAGCTGTAATCGAAAAAGTTGACGCGCTGGTAACGGTTGCTTTACCGCCAGTTACCTCTTGACCCTCAGCTGGTGTTACGACCGCCTCGGCATGCTCAACTGTAAAACTATCACCGATTACAAATTCGCCATTCGCGAATTGTTTAGTTAAGGCCACTTTGATATCGTCTGACGATTTATCGACTAGGGCCTGCTTGGCTTTCTGGATGTCGTCAGCTGTAGCAACCGTTGCAATTTTGGTTGTACCACCACTCATTGCCGTGCCCTGGGCGTAAACGTATCCACTAACCCCATCAATCGTGTACGATGTTGCGCTAATGTTATAGCTAGTACCTGCTTTTTCTGCACTGACGTCGACTTTTACGACACCCGCTCCTGCTCCAGTGTTTTGACAAGCCGATGATGAACCAGTGAAGCCTGGGACGGTAACACTAGAGGAGTTGAGGTAATTCTGCCCGAAACTAGCCGTAAAAATGGTTCCTGCCGGTATAACAAAGGAGGTACTGCTGTCACAGTTGGTTATAGTTATCGTGCCTGACGCCTTATTGCCAACATCCTTTTGGCCAGTAGGCGTAAAATCAACACTAACGTCTTTTTTCATGGTTTTGGTGACAGTCTGAATAATACCTTTGTCGACATTGGTTGGCGTCGTCCCTCCTAAAGTTACCGTCATACTGACTGGCGCTGGTGAAGTTTTGGCAGTAATAATTACCTTGGCTGACGGAGCAAACACATTCGCCCAGACCAGGAATGCAATCAATAGGACTAGAGCTGCGCCTCCAATAAACAAACGCTTACGGAATCTGGAAAAATCTGGCACTTTAACGCCACTCTTTTTGAGAGCTGACATCTTGGCATCCGATTTGGTTGAATCTTTTACAGGCACTACTGCGGCGGCTGAAGGTTTTTCTTCGTCGATATCTACGTCATCAATTGCGTCGTCTAGATTAGGCTTGTCGGCTTCTGGCTCTTTGCCACTAGCCTTGGCGTGATCTCCGACTGGTAGCTGTGCGCCATCAATTACGTCTTCGCCGTCATCAACTTCTAGCGCTGGAATCTCGGCTACTTCGGGTTTGGATTGCAAGTTTTTGGCAACCGGAATGGCGGCAGCAGCCGACAGAGCAATCAAAGCCTGGTTATTAGTTATTAAAACTAACTTTTTATCGGCAGTCTTGGCCATACGGTCAAGTAGGCGCAAATTTACTGCACTTTGTAATACGCCAACTCTTTTCGGCGGCACTATGGCGACAATTTTCTCTTTACTAGCCTTTATCTTGCCGATAATGGCTGTTACGTCGTCTTCGACATCGATGTATATTACGTCTTTGTTCATATTTATATTCTTAGGATCCGATTAAGCTTTTCCTTGATCGTATCACTGTCGCTACTACCTATCATTGTATCATAGCCAACCCGCAGTAACCCCATAGCTGTGATGAACGTATGGTCGTTTACTTTGCCGGTTGTGTCGTCGATATCAATAACTTCTGATGGGTTAATATGATGAACAGTCGGCTTCTTGGTAAACGGTAAACTCTTGTGCCAATCGGACTTCTGCAACGCATCGACAAGTTTAGTCAGGCTAGCGCCACCACCACAAAGCAAAATCCTATTTGGCAGATGATCAACTGAGTCAAATTCGCTCAGCGCCAGTTCAACGCCCGCTACCCAAACTTCCATGGTTTTATCAATCGCCTCGTTAACGTCCTTTGCGACAGTCGGTTTAATGTTACTGTTATCGATATTTACCTTTAGTTTTTCGGCGTCATCATAGGACAAGTCCATTTCGGTAGCGATTGTGTTCGTAAAGCTACGCCCACCAATACCAAACATCTTGGTGCCTTCGACCCCACCGTCATTAACAACGGCTATATCGGTCGTACCACCACCAACGTCAGCCAGAATTGCCGTGAAGTTGCTGCCGGCATCGCTACCTAGTACGCTTCGGCTAACTGCGAACGGTTCAGCCGCTACGGCTAATAATTCTAACGATAATTCCTCTGCCACGCGCTCCAGCGCTCCAATGTGGACCATTGGTGCAAAAGCTGTATAAATCTGGACCGCCACATCACGTCCCTGAAAGCCAATTGGATTACTCACCTTATAACCATCGATATGGATACTAACAAGCGCACTGTTGACCAATTTAACCTCTACATCAGCATTGCCGGTTTCGAGTGCGATTTGCTTTTGAGCTTTGCCCTGAGCACGCTCTTGAACCTTTTCGATAATAAATTCCATTTCGCCGACATCTAACGGGCGATCTGGTTGTGGACGGCGGTAGCGAATCGTATTAGTTACGCCCTTGACCAGCTCGCCAGCAATACCAATCACAACACGCTTAGCCTGAAGGCCCGCTTGGTCTTCGGCCTCTGATAGTGCCTCTTCACAGTTCCGGACCACACCCGAAATGTCCGCAATCGCACCCGAATGCATGTCGCTTATTTCTTGGCGCTTACGACCGACACCTACTATGTTTAGTTTATCGTCATCGAGTTTAGCGATTAGTGCTTTGACGAATTCTGTCCCAATATCAAGGGCAACAATATAATCATCACTGTTGGCATTTTTGCGTGCCGCGCGTAGTTTGTTGAATACCATATGTGTAACCATTATATACTACGGTGCTTATGCTCACTAGACGTTGCAATTGAGTAGTGTTTATGGTATAATAAAGACATATGGAAGAAATGTTACCCAAGCCAGAATCCTACGGAGAGAAAAAACTAATTGAACTAGTAGATTACGCTGTCGATCAGCTAAAACCTGGTCCAGAGTATGCACTGAAGCTCGTCGGAGTAGAGATACCGATGTTACTCCAAAAAGAAATGGAAGCTTACTTGCAGTTAACGCTTGATAGTACCTACGGCGCAAACCTATCGCTATTTTTCGACCAACACTCTAGTTCTTTCATGATAGAAACCATGGGTATGAAGTTGAATGGTCAAAATTCTCTAGTCGACTTGATTAGAACTGAGCGACTTGGATATGTTACGAGTAGTTTTGTCGAAAATTCGCTTACAAGTAAAAGATATACGCCTCCTATGCCTTTGGGGAGAAGTGCAGAGATACTAAAACAACTTGGCGTCGACCCACAACCTCCAACCAACAACGTAGTGGATTATAAAACATGGTTAAGCAACTTGCTTTCATCAACAAAAGGTTGGCAAGTTATAGAACAGGTGCAAATTCCAACCGAGCTTAATCAGCACGATTACGACGTGCCCCTACTTACTGGGGACACACTACCCCGTGAAGGGATGAGTCGGTCACTACAAACCTCTACAACCTTTACGATATCAAACTCGGAGGTACTTCCGTCGCTTGATAGTGAGCTTATCCGTAGTAAAAAAATCAGCAAATCCTTATCTGTAATGGATGGTGAACTTGGTAAGAATCATCGTATCGACTCTTCAATTGAAGTGTCATATAGCGGCAAACAAAAAGAGATGTCGCTATATAATCAAGGGTTTCTAGACACAATCGACCCTTTTGTCATCAACAATACTGAGTCAGTCGAGTACGGTTTTGAGAAAATTATACTTGATGAAAATTCATATGAGAGTTTTCGACGTCTAGTCGAAGAAGCTGAGTATTTGAATAGAATTATTACTACCCAAGTATAGCTTTTATACGTCTAATTCCAGACGAACTTGATTCTTCTTTGGTAATTTTAAATACCTTACCACCTTCGGCTAGTTGGCCGGTGTGGTCGACGTGCGGGCCGCCACAGATTTCAAAACTAACCCTGGATGCGTCATCGCCCATTTTGTAAACTTTGACAGTCTCGCCGTATTTATCGCCAAATGCACCGATGGCACCCATTTCAAAAGCCTGCTTGGTAGGATATTCGTGAAATGACACTGGCAGGTCTGCTGCAATCCATTTGTTAACTAGTTTTTCGACTTCAGCGATCTGCTCGGGTGTAACCTTTTCGGGATGATTAAAATCAAAGCGCAGACGTTCTTCGGTTATATTACTACCGTGCTGAGTGACATGGTCACCCAAAACCTGCTTCAAAGCGGCGTACATCAAGTGCGTCGCTGTGTGGTATATTTTGTGCTGCATCGTTTGTCCACCTAGGCCACCTTTGAATGTACCCTTGGCGGCAGTTTGCGAACGCTCACGCTGTTCGGCCATCTTGGCGTCAAACTCTTCGCGCCAGTCGTGAGATGTCGTTATACCCTGCTTTGCAGCCTCCTCTAAGCTCAACTCAACAGGGAAGCCATAGGTGTCATATAGTTTAAATAAATCCTTTCCGGTCAAATAATCAATAACCAAATCACGCTTAATGCCTGCTACTGCACCAAGGCCCATTAAAAATCCTCTATCCACATCACTCTGAAAAACACTTCGTTTTTCATCATCAGCTAATCGAGCTAGCTTAATTTGCTCCGATAAACCTTTCCTAAGAGTCAAACGAAACACCTTTTCTTCTTTAACAAGCATCATTATAACTTCGTCACGCGCCGCGGCTACTTCTGGGTAATCTGAGTGGTATAAATCTGCAATTACTGGAACGATTTCCTCTAAGAAATTTTGTTCGATGCCTAGATCAAACGCAAAACGAATCGCTCGTCTTAGTAGTCGCCTCATGACATAACCCTGCTCTTTATTGGCAGGTTTAACACCGTCAACAGCTAGGAACGTGGCAGCACGCAGATGATCGGCGATTACACGCATACTTTCGGTGTGATCGTCATACTTTTTACCGCTCAGATTTTGTAGTTTTTCGATAATCGGCCAAAGCAAGCTAATTTTAAAAACATCCGGACTATCCATTTGTGCAGCTGCGATGCGCTCTAGTCCGCCGCCAAAATCAACGTTCTGTTTTTCAAGTGGACTAAAGCTACCGTCATCGTTGCGACGATACTGCATAAAGACTTGATTACCAATTTCCATAAACTGACCACTATCGCTAGCTGGATGGGCTAATCCAAAACCTTCGGCGTGGTTTTCTGGACCAAAATCATAGAACACCTCACTATCAGGACCACATGGATCACCTATCGGAGTTTTGTCGAGTCCGCCACCGCGTGACCACCAGTTTTCACCATCATCGTAAAAGAAAATTCGCTCACCTGGATTGATGCCGCGCTTATCTCCATCGGCTTGACTACCGATTTCAACAATCTCGGACGTAATGCCCTTTTCGTCAAATATCTTTTTCCAAATATTCGCAGCTTCGTCGTCGCGCGGAATGTCGTGTTCTTTGTCGCCAATATACGCTGTAACATAAATTTTATTAGGATCTAGGCCAACTACATCAGTCAAAAACTCAAAGAACCAACGAATTTGCTGTTCTTTGAAATAATCACCCATGCTCCAGTTGCCTAGCATCTCGAAGAATGTTGTGTGACGATTATCACCTACATCCTCGATATCCTGTGCACGCAAACAAGTCTGGCTATTAACGAGTCGGTTACCGTCAGGGTGTTCTTGGCCCAGCAAGTACGGCAACAATGGTTGCATGCCGCTACCCGTAAATAACGTAGTGGGGTCATTTAACGGAATTAATTTGGCGCGTGGAATAATCGTGTGACCACGACTTTTGAAAAATTCTAAGTACGCATTACGAATTTGTTGAGCATTCATCTCTGTTATTCTATCAGCTTGACTGAGTTTATGCTAGTTAAATTACTATGCCGCCGCCTAAGCAGATATCACCGTCATAAACTACAACTGATTGACCGGCTGCGACGGCGCGCTCGGGATTATCAAGTTTTAACTTAACATTTGACCCGTCAGTTTTTAATTTTGCATCAACTAATTTAGCACGGTGGCGAACGCGAATTTGATATGTTCCATCAATTGGAGCATGATTAATCCAGTGCATGTTCGTTAGGTTGACGCTTGTCTTCCAAAGAGTATCATCGTTCAAATCAGTCGTAACATAAACCTCGTTTTTGTCCATATCTTTCCCCACCACATAATAAGGAAAGCCGCCGCCTAAATCTAATCCATGACGCTGACCAAGCGTGTAAAAAATCGCCCCGTCGTGATGGCCTAGAACTTTACCAGATTTCATGTCAATAATCTTGCCTGGTTTTTGTTCAACATACACCGATAGGAAATCTCGGATTCCAACCTTGCCAACAAAACAAATGCCCTGACTATCTTTTTTACCAGCAGTATAAAGCCCACGCTCCTCAGCCATCTCGCGAACCTGAGGTTTGGTATATTCACCCAGCGGAAACAATGTTTTTCCCAGCGCTTCACATGTGACGCGGTATAGAAAATAAGTCTGGTCCTTGTTTTTATCAACCGCCTGCATCAGCAGGCTATGGCTATTGGAATTTGGAATTTGGCTATTGGCAATTTCAGTGTCGCCACCTTCCACCTTCCACCTTCCACCTTCCACCCTGGCATAATGTCCTGTTGCAATCATATCCGCTCCATCTTCTAATGAAGCCTCTAGGAACAACTTGAACTTCACCTCTTGGTTACACATAATATCCGGATTCGGCGTCCGGCCACTTTTGTACTCATAAATCATATAGTCGACAACTTTTTGTTTATACTCTTTTTCAAAATCAAACACCTTGAAATCAATTCCCAATTGAACCGCAACCCGTTTGGCATCGGCCAAATCATCAGCCCACGGACACTTCATACCGGGCAAATCCTGCGTCCAGTTCTTCATATAAATACCGGTTACATCGTAACCTTGTTCGACTAATAGCGCAGCGGTCAGTGACGAATCAACGCCACCACTCATGCCGACATATACCTTTATGGCCCTATTCATCGTGATGCGCCCAAATAAAATCCAATAATTTTCGCCATCTCACCGCCAGCCAACCACCATCCACGTGGCGTCAACCACCACCAAGCCGACCAGTCTTTATCAGCTGGAACTGGATGATTAACAATCGTAACGTTTGAAGTCCGAGCATTAAACTCTAGACTTGCACGACGCTGATGATATCCAGAGGTAACTAATATAACGTGACCGATTTTGCGCTTCATAAAAATGTTTTGAACATTTTCGGCATTTTGCCTAGTGGTTTCGGAATATTCGTCCAAATATATTACCGATTCTGGAACGCCGAGGGCAATCGCCCTTTGTCGCATAGCGGCTGCGTTACTTAGTCCAGTCTTGTCCTGAGCTGCACCAGAAAAAATCAACGTATTAGACCAACCGTTTTGAAATAATTTAATTGCCTCATCAGTCCTGGCATTTGTGTCGCCACCGCTGACTGCAACTATTGCATCGACTGAACGACACACGCCCTCGCCTGACGGTTTGTCGGCACACCCCTTTAAATCATCAGGTGCCAAATACCAACTTAACCCCATAACAGCGACGACGGCAGCCAAAATTACGATTACTAATGACCTAATCATGGCGCAATCCTAGCTGACTCTCGATTTACTTCTTCGATAATAATTTGACCAGCGCTAGTAATATTTTCGTCTGTTGACAGGTGACCCAAAGTAATACGCAGACTACCGTCAGCAACTTCTGGAGCCAGTCCAATTGCGGTTAGAACGTGCGACCTCGTACCATGATTTGCCGCACATGCGCTACCAGTTGCGACTAATACTCCTCTGTTTTCAAGCGCAAATACCAAGCGTTCAGCATCTAATCCTGGAAAAGAAATATGTAAATGTCCAGCCAATCGATGTTTTTTGTGACCAGATATAACCGCATCTGGAAACGCTGATACCAAGGCGTCTTGAAGGCTGTCGCGCAGCTCACTCAGACGATCTGATTCGAATTTACGATGATCGGACGCCAAATTTAACGCCTTGGCAAACCCAATTACACCCGCGACGTTCTCGGTGCCGCTGCGAATACCGCGCTCTTGTCCACCACCAACAATTTGTGGCTCTAGTGCCACATGTATACCCGCCCACAGCAAACCAACTTGTTTAGGTCCGTAAATTTTACCGGCGTTTAGCGTCATCATATCGACACCTAACCTGGCTACATTAACATCTAGTTGCCCAACACCTTGCGATGCATCGGTATGTAAATAAATCGGAGTGCTGTCACCACGCGACAATCTTGACTCACGCTCCTGTCTAATAACAGCGGCGATATCTCTAATTGGTTGAATCGTTCCTAGTTCATTATTGGCAAGCCCCACGCTAACAAGTTGGGTTAATGGCGTAATAGCAGATTTAATCATGTCCGCCGAAACAAGTCCCCGCTCGTCGGCCGAAACAATAGTGTTATCACGAGCACTCGCGCTTGCTAGAACCGAATGGTGTTCAATGTTCGCCGTTACGACATGTCCATGCGTACTTGCAAAAGCCAAGTTAATCGATTCGGTCGCTCCAGCAGTTATAATAATCTCACCTGGCTTGGCACCAATACATGACGCCAAGATTTGTTTGGCCGATTCGTAATCATTCCTGACATTAACTGCACTGGAATATGGACTAGATGGATTATAAAAATTATCAGTAAAATAAGGCTGCATTGCAGTCAAGACGCGTGGATCCATCGGAGTTGCCGCCGCATGGTCCAGATAAATTATCTCTGGTTTACTCACCTAGTTAATTATAACGGTTATTGAAGTTTTTTGCCCGTTTGTGGGTCACGACCATATGCAACCATTACTTCGTCGTGATACTTTCTAGCAACAAACATAAAAATAGACTTCATATCTTCAGGAACTGGAATAAGCGGCATACCTTCGGCCTTTGAAACTTCAGTAAGCCCGCTTTTTAAAACAACATACCTTGTCGTTTCGAAACTATTCTTAGCTTTTTTTGAGGGTTGAGCGAAAAGCCAACTATCCATATCATCTAACTTAAAAAACTTATAACCCTCTTTGTCCGCACCTTTCCAGAACGCACTGGCACCTATGGCGCTTTCTTTCTCAAGCAGTTGCCTCGCGATATCCTCCTGAGATCGTGGTTTATATGTACCGACCAAAGAGTTAAGTAGCTTTTCTCGCCATTCACGCCCAAACATTCTTTCGCTAACACTATTAAATATTGGTGTCTCCGAGTCTAGCGGTCTAAGTTGAGCAAGCCTTTGCAACTCTTCCTCTATCGCCTTACTCCTGGCGAACAGAATATGTTCAGAGTAGTTAAACAGTATACGAGACTCTGGTGCAAACTCCAGTTCTGGACTAACAGGATTGAATTTTTGCTCAAACTCAAGAGCCGTGGCGGTATATAATGGTGTTTTGTCAATATGGTCAGAGCCACGAATTAAATTAAGCTCTTCGGGCGAGAGTCTTTCGAGAGTCAGGACAGATTCACCTATTGGCAGGTGGTATTCTGCATGATCTATGTTCGGACGATTTGGCATAAAGTATTTATCACCTCACCTTAGGTTAATAACGTTTTTTTGTTTGTCTTAGAGTGCGAATAACGCAAAAGCATTTGCAGTAGTCGTAGCAGAAATCTCATCAAGAGATATTCCTCTCTTGGCTGCATGAAACTCTGCTACATTCCTTACAAATGCTGGCTCGTTTACTTTACCACGTAAGGGCACGGGCGTCAAGAACGGCGCATCTGTTTCAAGTAGCAATTTATCAAGCGGAATTGAATCAAACATCGCCTGTTGGCTGACGTCTTTTGTAAAGGTGCTAATTCCATTAACTCCAACATATAAACCGCGCTCGAGCCCTCTTTTTAAATTGTCCTGATTATCCGTAAAACTATGTAAAACGCCCTTTATGACACTGAAATTATCAAGTATTGGCCAAAAATCATCGAATGCATCTCGAACATGGAAAATAATCGGTAAATTATTCTTCACCGCTAAGTCAATCTGAGCCTCTAACGCCTGAATTTGAACAACCCGCGGGCTGTGAGAATAAAAATAATCTAAACCGATTTCACCGATGGCTATCGGTTGGCCATTGGAATTTGGAATTTGGCTATTGGCAGTTTCGCCATCTTCCCTACTCCAACTTCTATATTCCAAGATGTCGCCCCAGCCATCCTTCGCCTCGTGTGGGTGCACGCCAACCGATGCATATGAGTTTTCATGATTTGCGGCAAACTTAACCGCCAGTCGCGAACTTTCTTGGTTAGTCCCTACGCAAATTAACTTCTTAACGCCCGATTCGCGGGCATGCGTTAAAACTTCAGCAATATCGATCGGATAATCCGATTCGTGTATGTGACAGTGTGTATCAACTAGCATGCTTAGGCCTTTGGTGCTTTGGGATCAGGCGTATGAATGTAAACTTTCGGAAACAATACACCCTCAACCGGCGCAACCACGCCACGCTCGAACATATCGTGAATCTTGAGTGCCGCATTCGGCAGGAACGGTACCAATAAATCTGCGATTTGCAGTAGCGATCCGACACAGTGCGCCAAAACTTCACCCAAATGTGATTCGGCTTCGGTGTCTTTTTCGCGCCGCTTGGCGATTTCCCATGGTTTGACGTGTTCGATATATTGATTCAAACTACGTACTTTGCTAAATACCTCATCAATAGCTTTATCAAATTCCAGGTTATCCATGTGGTCGTGATAATCCTTCATGTCATGTTCAGTCTGAGTGGCATCACCAATTACGCCAGACTGATACTGGGTAATCATGCTTGCTACGCGTGAAACTGCGTTACCTAGGTCATTTCCAAGTTCATTGTTATAGGCATTTTCTAACTTTTCCCAGGTGAAATCTCCATCATCCTGTGTCGGAATGTGTCGCGAAAAATAGTAACGAAAAGCATCCAAGCCATATTGATCAATTACCTGGTTAGGATCTACGCCATTACCGACAGTCTTACTAATCTTGGCACCACCTACGTTAATAAATCCGTGAACTAATAGTTTTTTTGGTAACGCCAAGCCTAGACCAAGTAGCATCGCTGGCCAAATCCCCGCATGAAATCGTAAAATATCCTTACCTAGCACCTGTACGTCAGCTGGCCAATACTCCTGCCACTCAGGTTTATCTGGGTAACCCAGAACTGTGATGTAATTAGCTAGTGCGTCAATCCAAACGTACATAACCTGATCGGGGTCATCCGGGACTGGCACACCCCAGCTAAGGTTCTTTTTGGGACGCGAAATACTAACGTCCTGCAGACCATCTTTCATGAGCTCTAAGAATTCTTTTTCACGAAACTCTGGCACAATTTGCATCTCGTCATTTGCGAGCGCCTCACGAATTCGGTCACTAAATGCGCTTGCCTTTAGATAGTAATTCTCTTCACTAATCTGTTGATACGGCGTTTGATGGTCTGGGCAAACTCCATTCGTCTCTTGGACTTCGGTATCTGTAAAGAACGCTTCATGGCCCATGCAATACCAGCCCTCGTACTTACCTTTGTAAATATACGGAGACAGTGTTTTCCAAATATATTGCACTGACGCTTCATGATGCGGATCGGTTGTACGGATAAAATCTGTGTAACTAGCACCGACTTTTTTCATTAAATTCTCGAAATTAACATACATTTTGTCTGTATAGGATTTAGGATCCATATTATTCTCGGCAGCTTTAGTGGCAATTTTGTTGCCGTGCTCGTCCGTACCAACCTGAAAGCGCACTTCGCGCCCATTTTGGTGTTGATAACGTGTCCAAATGTCAGCCAAAAGGTAATCAAGGGCATTGCCAATATGCGGCTCGCCGTTAACGTAAGGAATAGCGGTTGTTATGTAGAGTTTTTTATCCATTGCAATTACTATTATTATAACAGATTAGTTTTTATAAAAATTATCAAATGTTTGCCCTACATACCAGTATAAAGAAACCCCGAATAAACAGTGGCTGAAATTCTTGCGCCATCTTCAGACAACGCAACGCTACTCCACTGTCTATTACCGCCTGTCGTTTGTTCCGTCCAGTTGTCACCGAAATTAATGGAAGTGTAGATGTAGCCATTGTTTGCGACAGCAGCTAATTTACTACCGTCATTTGATGAAGCGATATCTTGCCAATCCTTTCTTCCAAGGGTAGCGCGTTCAACCCAAGTAGCGCCACCGTCAGATGAAGTGTTTATATATTGACCTTGTCCCATTATGACAAGCTTAGTGCCATCACTCGATGAAGCGATATCTTGCCAAACTCCAGACTGAGGCGTAGCGCGTTCAACCCAAGTAGCGCCACCGTCAGATGAAGTGTAGATGTAATTCCAGCTTCCGACAGCAGCTAGTTTATTGCCGTCACTTGATGAAGCAATACTCTGCCACGTTCTAATACCAGACGTGGTTCGTTCAACCCAAGTAGCGCCACCGTCTGATGAAGTGTAGATGTAGCCATTGTTTGCGACAGCAGCTAATTTATTACCGTCATTTGATGAAGCAATATCCGTCCAATATCTGCTCCCGGATGTGGTTCGTTCAACCCAATTAATACCACCGTCGATCGAATTGTAAATATATCCACCTTCAGTAGTCACAGCTAGCTTATTACCGTCACTTGATGAAGCAATCGCAGTCAAGGGCAGAGCATCCACATTCACTGGATCGTGCCATGTAACCCATTCAGCTCCTCCGTTTGTTGAAGTGGCAACATAACCATTTTGTCCTTCGGCTGCAGCAAGCTTAATGCCATCACTTGAAGAGGCTATGTCAATCCAATAACCCGAAGTGTAAGAGTCTTCTGTCCACACAATGGGAGGTATACTGTCAGACATTGCTAGCTGCGAAGGAGAAGTTGCACCACACACACCACTAGATGACTCTTTAATAGCCTCGGTAGAGAGGGTTTTATATGAACTAGACTTTGTATTATATCCTCGAATACAATAATCATCACCGTTTACGACAACATCGATCACATTGTCACCGCTTGGCGCAAAGTCCAGTTCTGTATCTGGTCCATTACCAGAATAATAAGGTTTAGCATTCCCACCATTTTTTAAACTATAGCTAGTTTGTAGTCCATCCATAGTATCCAGATCGGACAAGACACTAGTGTCGCGCGCGTTTGCCTGTATGCCACTATAAACAATTGCAGTTACCGTGGCTAAAATACCTATAATCACGATGACTATCAATAGCTCAACAATTGTAAAACCGCGAATATATTTTTGTCCGATGCCCATAGGTATTTAATTCCTTAGGCGTATTTTAGCATGAGCGCTATGAGTGTACAATTCGAGTTAAACGCACCCAAGACGCTAGATCTAGCGTTTCAGCCCTTGAATCTGGGTTGATTTGAGCTTTCACTAGCAATTGTTCAACCTCTGTTTTTGATAAGTTCAATCCACCAGCCAGGCTGCTGCGAAGTTTTTTGCGTTTTGACGAAAAACCAGCCTTCACGACTCTGAAAAAGTCAACTTCACTAATGTCCGTCAAAAATGGTGATTGTCTGGTCTTTAGTATTACCACTTGGCTATCTACCTTTGGTGGAGGTGTAAATAGTTCAGCTTTGACGACGTCGCCCATCGTAACATCGGCAAATACTTGGGCGCTAATTGCCAAAATACTCATATTACCCGGTTCAGCCGCTAACCGTTCCGTTACTTCTTTTTGGACTAATAGTACAGAAATACTAGGTTTATTTGCAGCCGTCATTAACATCTGCACGATTTTACTAGTGATGTAATAGGGGACATTGCCAACAACCTTATATCCTGTCGGTAAATCAGATAAGTCGTATGACAAGATATCGCTCGTCACTACATCAAGGTTCTTACCTGGAAATTGAGAGGGGAGTTTGCGCGCTAGTTCTGGGTCAAACTCAACCGCAATCACCTTGCCTGCTCGTCGCAAAAGTTCGCTAGTTAATGTTCCTAAGCCTGGACCAATCTCGAGTACAGTATCGTTTTTATCTATTTCGGCACAATCTGCGATATGAGCTAGAACATCTCGATCATGCAACCAATGTTGACCAAGTGACTTTTTAGGAGTGGTCATTGATTAATGACTCGCTAAAATATTGTAGGCATACTGAATGCGATTCGATTCGGCACAAATACCACAGCGCTCATATTTATCTTGAAAGATTTTCACGGCTAATTCAACTGTGCCAGATGCCCGAATTTCATTCTGTACACTTCGATAGTTACTATTCAGTTCAGACATCAGAAAATCTAGTTGTGTGTATATGTTGTACGGATTTGGCATCGCCATTAATTTGGCTTTACGTCCGCCCGTCCACTGAGCTAGGCCGTCGCCAGAAGTGTTAAAGCGGTGCTCCTGCATCAAATTACCCATGATACCGGCAGTTTGATTCCTGGTGAATCCTTGGCCGATTAAATAATCCCATGTGATGGTTTGGTTCTCGCTTGGTGTTGTGTACTGCCCCTTTACTCCAACGACTTCCACCTGAGTTTTTGGTTGTTTTGTAACGATGCTAGCGATTTCAGTCCTAGAAACTTCTTTGCCGTCTTGAATTTCTATTTCGTATGTGACGCTACGTGAACCCTTTTCGCCTGGAGTGCGAATTTCACGATAACTTGGTTCCCTATTGGCATCAGAGATTTTATCAACCGCAAAGTCAACAGATTCATCAACGGTCACCGTCTGTTTGCCTTCGCGCCAAACGCGTACACTAAGGTCACTGGTAATCGGCGTGGATTTATCAACCGACACGCGGTCATTAGCACCTAACTTTATCCCCTTTTCTACTAACATATCGCCAACTGTTGCCGCCTGAGTTCGCGCCGTTATTGTTTCGCCGTACAGTGTAAATTTAAACGGTGTTGCACGGTCAATTGTCAATCTCAGACCCGCACCTTCGGCAACAATATCATTAACTCGCTCTAACTTAGTTGTATCCTCGGGGTAGAGTTTGATGCCAGCATCTTTTACGATTTGTGGTGCAGTTTGATACGGTGTGACAATCTTTTGTTTAATTACCCCGTCAACCACAATCACAGGACGAGCACGATATATGTTTACTTGGTAGTCCGAGGCGACAAGTTTTTGGTTCGTTGATGGTTCAACTGCGTCTTTGGGGTCAAGAACAACGCCAGCCTCAGCTAGCGCATCGCCAACCGTTCCAGCTTGTGTCAAGATAACCTTCTCGGTTCCTCGGTCGTGTATAGTCACTAGTCGTCCATCTTGGCCAGATTCACCATTACCAGCATGGCTAATGTTCGCCATTACGATAACAGCCACTGCAATCATAAGTAGCGCAGCGGCGATAAGTGCCCCAATTGGCGTGGCGGATCTAGTTATTAGACTCTTCATTAATTTATTCTATACACCCCAGAGTGTGTTATTTAAGTATAACAAAAGCTGCTATGTTCTGAAAGTTTACGGGCTAACCTGGCGACCGAGCGCCCTACTTACTTTTGAAGAGACTGTGAAATCCGAGGCGTACCCGAGGATTTCAGCCGAACGCTTAAGTACAAGCTCCGGTGGAGCTTGTACTTAAAAAGAGTGCTCTGAAAAAGTAAGTAGGGCGCTCGGTCGCCAGGTTGTTATAGCTTCTCTAACTTTGCATATTCCGCATTGAGCTTTTTGGTTTGACCACTATCAAAGTGAATAGTTAGGGCCAGACCGTCAACGTCACTCACCTCACCCTCTCCAAACGCCGCCGACCTGATTCTATCGCCAACCATGAACGGCTCATCGCTATAGAAATCTTGGTCAGGTGTGACGTGCGGTTCACTGGCGCTAATTGTAGCTGCGCTTTCGCCAATGTCTGCGATGAAACGCGACATTGCGTTATATCCCCGTTCACCAAACTGCAAGCGGCTTTGCGCATAAGTCAGGTGCAGCTCTTCGCGGGCTCTAGTCATGCCGACATAGGCTAGACGTCGCTCTTCTTCTAACTCCGCTGGACCAGCCTCGTAAACCCGAGCGTGAGGTAAAATTCCCTCTTCCATTCCAACCATGAAGACAACTGGAAACTCTAGGCCTTTTGCTGCATGAAGCGTCATTAATGTAACTTTTTGATCGCTAGTGTCGGTATCGGCACTGGACATTAGTGCTACCTCTTCTAAAAAGTCAGGTAGACTGGCAAATGATTGAGCGTCAGAGACGAGCGACCCTATATTCGCCTCGCGGTCTTCGGCCTGCGGCGTTCCATCCAAAATATAGTCTCGATACCCTGTTAAAGATAGAATTTTCTCGATTAATTCAGACGGACTAGCTGTTTCGACCATGTCTTGAACTTTACGAAGTTTTGAGCCTAATCCTGTTAGAGCTTTTTTGGCCTTGGGCACTAACCCATCCGCATCATTTGCACCAACTAGCGCCGAAATAATATCCATATCGCTAGTCGATTGCCAGGCTAAAAACTTTTCTAGACTAGTTGCGCCAATTCCACGTGTCGGAACATTTACAATCCGGCTAAAGCTCATTCGGTCGCTTGGTTGATAGACTAACCTTAGGTAGGCGATTATATCCTTAATCTCCTTACGATCATAAAACCTAACTCCACCGACAATCTGATAGGGGACACGCAGTCTAATAAAAGCCCGTTCTAACGTGTAGCTTTGAGCGTTGGTGCGATACAGAACCGCAAAATCACCAAACTGACGTGCGCCCATGGCAACATGGGTTGAAATCCGCTCTGCTACTAGATGTGCTTCCTCAGCCTCATCATATAGTCCATGTACCAAAACAGGTGCGCCGGCACCTTCGGCCGTCCATAATTTTTTATCAGTTCGCTGGGTGTTTTTGGAAATAACATTACTGGCCGCGTCCAAGATATTACCAGTGCTACGGTAATTTTGCTCCAATTTAATAACTTTAGACCCAGGAAAATCACGTTCAAAATTCAAAATATTCGTAAAATCTGCACCCCTCCAACTATAGATAGAATTGTGAACAGCCACACCATCCGCTATATAATTATGAACCTTGTCGATATCTAGGTCATACACCAAACCCTTGTGCTCTAACACTTCAACACTCACAACCCGATCACTTCTCAGGGTCGCACCCTGAGCAGTTGGGAGGATCATACCGGGATGAATATGTGAGGCGGGCATGAATGAGTAAGCTTTGTCTGTAATGTAGGCGTATTTATGAACCTGTAAGTTATCTAGTTCAGACTTTGATGTAATCTCATCCAAAATTTGTTCAATTTTACCGTAATCTAAATTATGTATTTCTGACCGATACGTTCCTGCCTTGGCAGCACGAACACTATACCCTAAATCACTCATAGCAACCAGGTCTTGTTTACTGCTAGTATTTATCGATAAACGACTTGCTGACCAAGGGCTAGTGAGTGTAGTGCGTTTATCGCCAAACATTACGATATTTAGATTAACTCGTTTGAGTCCATTTCTAGTTGTAGCTTGGGGTGAAAAATGAGGATAGTCAAACGATAGGCCTAAATCTTTCATTAAAGTTTGCGCACGCTTTTTTGTGTCGATTTGACCGAACAAATCATCAATTTGTTTCTGGTCAAGGTGTAAGCTACTACCACTTAACGCTTTAAAAACAGTCATAGGAATACCATATTGATAAGATAATCTGGCTTCATGAAACACCGCTTCCTGGCGCGTCTTGCAAATTTTTAAAACCCATATTCGATCGGCTCGTTCTTGGTTGGCGCGCACTCTGAGTCCAATGTCGTCCTTTTTGCCATCAAAACGTGTTCCCTTAGTTATTCCAATACGATAACCTTTGGCTCGTGAGAACATTAGATAAACAAAATAATCAGTGGTTTTTTCAAACCGACCAAAAAGAAGATGATTAGGAGTTGAGGTTATAATCCGTCCTGACCGTGTAGTGATTTTTATTACCTTGCCGTCATACGAAAAAGATTTATTAGCAATTACCTTAAAAAAGTTCGTCGCTCCATAACCACCAGCAGCTCGTACCATTTCACCCGATTTAATAGTCTCGATAGGTTTATGCCCATCTACAGTCTCAATTTGACTACCCCCCACTAAACATTGCCAATCATCACCGACAACGCAAATATTACGCGCATTATTGACCAGCGCCTTGATGATGGCATATTGTGCGGCGTTCGTATCCTGATATTCGTCAATCAAAATGTGTTTAAAATGACCGCGCCACTTTTCCCTTACTTGTTTGCTTTCGCGAAAAAGTCGAACTGTTTCAAGCAGCAGATCATCGAAATCTAGTGCCCCGGCTAGTTTGCGTAATTTTTCATACAGCGCGTAAATCTTGGCTATATTTTTCTGATACGGATACTGGGCTGATGCCTCAAACTCATCTGGTGATTGTATGGCGTTTTTGGCGTTCGAAATAAGACTACTAACCGCCCTTGCCTTGATTTCTTTATCGCTTATCGATAGTTGCTTCATCGCCTGTTTGACTAGACCTTGCCTGTCATCCTCATCATAAATCACAAAGTTCTTGGCAACCCCAATCGCCTCGCCGTCCGTCCTGAGTAAGCGCACGCAAATACCATGAAAGGTCCCCATCCAGGGCATAAAGCCACGGCTCGAGCTGTCCTGACCAAGCAACACACCTAGTCGTTCGCGCATTTCGCGGGCAGCTTTGTTAGTAAAGGTAACGGCCAAAATTTCGTTTGGCCAAATCGATTCGTGCGCAATCAAATAAGCGATTCGATGAGTCAAAGTTTTGGTTTTGCCACTACCGGCACCCGCTAAAATCAAAAGTGGCCCAGACGCGACCTGTACCGCCTCTGCCTGCGCCGAGTTTAATCCTTTTAATAAATCCATTAGTACTATTGTAACAGTTACAGGCTGTAGTAATAATTTTCAGTTCACGAATTTTCAGTTTTCAAAGTATAGTCACAAAGCATCACTCGAAAACCCCCACAGTACCACTCTGGGAGCGCACTTTTTTAATTTAGCTCCGTATGGAGCTAAATTAAAGCGTTCGGCTGAAATCGGTTATCACAACCGATTTCACAGTCTCCCCGATTGGTACTATGGAGATTTTCTACACCCAACCACCAAACGCCTCTCCAGTTTCTATTTGAAAATTGAAAACTGAAAACTAATTTATAAACTGTGAACTGATAAATTGTGAATTGCAGTCCTATAATGCTGGTAAAACGAAATAATAAATAGCTGCGCCGGCCCCGGCACCAACTACAAGTAACAGGACAATCCAAACCACCAACCACCAACTAGACTTCTTTTTAGGGGGGGTCTTGAGGGCTTTGTGATAGGCTTTGGTGTCATAAATCTCACCCGGTTTTTCCTTGTTTGTGCTAGGGGTCGCAGTGTACTGCTGAGTAATTGATGTTGGACCAACCGGTTCTTCATCGCGAGTTGTTGTGTCTAAAGTAGCGGGTGTAGTGCTGTCGGCTTCGATTGACAGTACGTTATCTTGTAACTCAGCGGGCAGTGGTGTGTCGACTTCATCGTGCCCAACTGGACCTAGCGGTTGATCATCAACAGGCTTTTTATCCTCGGGGGTAGTAGGGGTGTCATTCGCAGGTTTGTTATCTGTAGTTGGTGCTTCTGCTGGCTTTGGGGTTTCATTAGAATGTTCGCTCGAAAAAGCCCCAAGCGGTCGTTTTTCAACCTTGGCGTCTGGCAAGAACGGTGAATTTGAACTAGCGGCATTCAACGACTCGTCCACCGTTAATTCGGGTGTTATTTGTGGTTCTACCTCGGGTTTTGTTGCCTCTGCAGGGCTTGATGACTCGGCTGGTTTAGCTGGCTCTTTGGATGTACTGTAATCTATTGGATCCGACCATACATTATCTGTAGCTGGTGAAGCTACTGGAGTCGCTGGTTCACCACCCCTTGGAGCCACTTTTATTTCATCGCGCGACCTAGGAGCAGGGGTAGAGTTTGTAGCTGTTTTCATGTCCGAAGACGGATGCACTACGTCCATAAACCTACCAGACTGTCGCTTTTCAACTATTGAATTATTTGTTACAGGGGTAACAGGGGTGGGAGTAGGGGAGTTGGGGACTGGTGCGGACGACGGATCAGGTGTTGAGTTTGGGTTAATTGCAGGTGTTGTATTTTCGTCAACACTCGGATTTGCCGGAGCAGGGGAGTCTGGTTTAGCTGTGGTCGGACTAATAAGTGAGTTTACTGCCCTGTCTAGTTCGTCAAAATCAAATTCTTTCACCATTTAACCCCTAATCTTTATCGGCATCAGCCGAGCCCTTATGTGCTTTTTTAACAATCTCATTAAATGCATGTGCATCTAGACTGGCGCCACCGATAAGTAGCCCGTCTACCTCCGGCAAGGCCAAGTAATCAGCCGCACTATCAGCCGTTACGCTGCCGCCGTAAAGCACCTGGATATTCTCTGATGCCTTAGCCCCATACAGATGCTTGATCTGACTGCGAATCGCCTTAATGGCAGAGGTTACGTCATCAGGCATGGCGTTTTGACCCGTGCCAATTGCCCAAACGGGCTCATATGCAATCACCACTTCTTCTAATTCATCGCTAGTAACATTAGAGAGTCCACCAATTAATTGATCATGAATGACATCATGCGTCTCACCACTCGACCGCTCCCAGGCAGTCTCGCCAATACACAGTATCGGTCTAATCCTATTACGAATGGCTGCTTCAACTTTGTTGCGCATATCTTTATCGTCTTCATTAAAGATATGACGACGTTCAGAGTGTCCAACCAATCCGTACGACACGATGCCGCGTAGTTGAGTGGCTGATACTTCGCCTGTATAAGCTCCGTGATCTCGCCAATAGAAGTTTTGAGCGGCTAATTTAAACTGACGACCATTAACCTGCAAACTTAATGACTGCAGAGTCAAAGTAGTCGGCGCCAGTATAACCTCGACGTCACGACGGGTTTTGATAAGTTTAGCTAACTGATGCAAATACAAACTCGCCTCTTGCATGTTGAGGTTCATCTTCCAGTTACCGACGATAAGTTTTTTGTCGCGTGCCATCACCCTATTTCACTTATGTTTATTAATTTTAGTGTACCCTATTTACCCATGAGCGTCTAGTAAACTTTCGACTCCTGGTAGGTGTTCGCCGGCCATTAATTCCAAACTTGCTCCGCCGCCAGTAGAAACGTGAGTAAAGCTAGCCCCGTCGTTCCCGTCCCACTTAATAACAAAGTCTGCCGTGTCACCACCGCCTATAATCGATGTCGTGTTAGGCTGAGAGGCAAGTGCCAATGCTAATCGCGCCGAACCGTGGGCAAAGGCTGGAATTTCAGCATACCCAAGCGTTCCATTCCAAATTACAGTCCTGGCTGGCTTGATAGCGTCCACCACCCGTTCAATGGTCTTGTCGCCTATATCTAGTACGATATCGCCAGAGGTTATGTCTGGTAGCGCCACAACGCGTCTCTTTGCGTTTGGCTCTATCTTGTCAGCCACCGCTACATCCGTTGGCAAAATAATAAAATCGTCCTCGTGCCCTTCGCCAACCTTCTCGCGATCTTTAGCGTAAATATGATTTAGAACTGTCTTTTGGTCTGCTTCAACCTTGCTTGCACCCACCGATATACCCTTGTGGGCTAAGAATGTGTTGGCCATTGCTCCACCAATTATAATTTTGTCAGCAATCTGAACAAAGCGTTCAATAACTGCGATTTTATCACTGACTTTTGCGCCGCCCATTACCGCCACAAACGGTCGCTTAGGAGAATCCATCGCCTCTGTTATAGTTGTGTACTCTTTTTCGAGCAACAACCCAGCCACCCCTGGAATATACATCGTAATAGCATGGGTACTGGCGTGCGCCCGATGAACCACACCAAACCCGTCTTGGACGAAATAGCGTGCACCCGTGCTTTTGGCAATTTTGGCGGCAAAGTCAAAGTCATCCGCCTCTTCCTCGGGATAAAATCGCAAATTTTCAAGCATTGTAATACTGGTACCTGGAGCACGTTTCACAGCCTGATATACTCTGTCGCCAATCGTATCGGGCACAAACCTGACGTCTCGCTTCAAAAGCTTTGCTAATCTGTCGGCCACAGGCTCAAGACTATATTTCTTTTGTTTACCGTCGGGACGCCCGAGGTGACTTATGATGACAATTTTACAGTGGTGATCTAGTAAATACTCAAGTGTTGACAGGCTTGCTCTAATTCGTAAATCGTCACTAATTGCACCCTTGTCGTTTAATGGAACATTGTAATCAGCCCGCACCAAAACTGTGTGGTTTTCAATCGGAATATCGCGAATTGTCAGTTTAAAGAATGTCATGCCCACCTTTTTATTATTCTATCACCCGAACTTTTATCGTATCTGTCATACCAATAATACCCGGCTGAGCACCACTCACAATAATAACCGTAGCTGAACCTTCGCCAAAGTATCCAGTATCTTTAAGCTCCTGAGCAATCTCGTAGCCAGCTTCTTCGCTGTCTGGCCGTACATAACTGCGATTAGCATAACTAAGCGACAATTGCTGAGCCGTCCGAAGCTCACTAGTCACACTGATAATTGGCATATTCGGTCTGTGGGCTGCGATATTATCAGCTGTTGCCCCAGATTTGGTTTCAGCAACAATGGCATCTACCCCCAACTGCTCAGCCAGCTTAACCGCAGTAACACTAATCGCATCTAGTTGCTTTTTGTTACTTAAAGATGGATCATGAATTAAATCAACTGGTTCGTGCTCTTGGGTGTATAGGATTGTCTTTTTCATTGCCATCACAGCCTCGATCGGGAATTTACCATTGGCTGTTTCATCAGACAGCATAACTGTGTCTGCACCCTGAACAACAGCGTTCGATACATCACTTACCTCTGCCCGTGTCGGTTCGGGCGCATCAACCATACTGGCCATCATCTGAGTTGCAACTATACTTAATTTACCGTGCCTTCGGCAAAGCGAAATAATACGTCGCTGAACAATCGGTACCACCTCGGCACCGGCTTCAACTGCCAGATCACCTCTTGCGACCATGACGCCATCGCTAGCTCGAATAATTTCCGCTAAAGTTTTGTCGACAATAGCTGCCTTGGTCTCAATCTTGGCAATAATTTGAGCATCTGACCCAAGCCCTACTAGCATTTGACGTAAATTATGAATGTCTTCCGCACTCTGTACAAAGCTAAGCGCTACGTAGTCTATATCTTTGGTAGCGCCGTACTCAACGTCCCGTATATCTTTGGCTGTCAAGATATCACCACCAAAATCAGTATCGGGCAAATTAATACCCTTATTGCTCATAAGCGTGCCGTCGTTTTCGACCCGTAATTTAATGGCCGTATCAGTCGGAATATCAATCACAACTGTGCGGATTTTGCCATCAAATATATAGATTGGCTCGCCCACTTTTACCTTTTCGGCCAGATTATACTGCACAGGGAAAGTCATGCCGCTATGTTCGGCTTTATATTCTAGTGTTATTTCGTCGCCAGTATGGACATCGACATTCTCGTTTAAAATCCCAAGTCGGATTTTTGGACCCTGTAAATCTTGTAAAATTGCGACAGGTTTACCGGTTTTACTTGTCGCTTCGCGGATCCATTTAATCTGTTCGTCACGCTCTTCGTAAGTACCGTGACTAAAATTAAGCCGAAAACCATTTACACCAGCGATGGCCAGTTTTTCAATCATCTCAGCGCTGTTTGTTGGTGGCCCTAAGGTTGCTAGGATTTTTGTTCTTTTAAAAATTACACCCATATGTTTAATTGTAGCACTTTACTTAGACGGTGGGACACTGACTACTGCCTAGTCGCGCAGACCATAACCGATGATGTTATAGGTTTTTACGTCAGCGTAAATTATTACATCGCCAATAGTAGCGTTCAGTTTGGATGGAAAATTAATCAGATAAACCCCCTGTCCTACGTAAGATTTATCTCCGACCCTACTTATGGCATTTCCTTCACTCAAAGTAGTCTTTGATACTTTTCCATCCTCCCAAGTCCCTACGATCTCGCTTTTTTGCTTTTCTGACAACTGCCTCCAGACCACTTCTCTGACATCTTTTTTTGCTGTTTCAGTAGTGCCGCTTCGATCTTTATTAGTAGTTTTTTCAGTCTGATTTAAGAAATAAAATAACCCTAAAGCTACCAAAGTAACAACGGCAATGATAATTATGATGTACTTTTTCATATTCTTAAGCCCCGTTTCATCTTGTAATTATAGCATCTGATACTGGTGATCCCACCAGTCCAACGCAAGATGACATAATAATCCGCTTTGCTTCTTATTCTGTCATCAACTAAATTCTGTACAAATCCTAGATTTGACAGAATTCGAACCCTGCGACGTTCGATTCGCCGCGTGGAGCGCCAATACAAAAACCCCAGCTAATGCTGAGGTTATTGTATTGGTGATCCCACCGGGAATCGAACCCGGGTTGCCAGGATGAAAACCTGGTGTCCTAACCGTTAGACGATGGGACCATATGATAAATTGTAAACTGTTTGGTTCGTTTCCGCGAGGGAATCGGTCACGTTCCGCGACCCCGCGATTTCACGATTGCGATCATAGCCCGCATCGGAAAGTCGCCTTGCGAACTGCCACTGGCAGTTCTCACCCAGGTTGCCAGGATGAAAACCTGGTGTCCTAACCGTTAGACGATGGGACCATATGAGGACCAGTGTTACTAAAAGACTATCGCGCCTCATTAGCCCGTCGATTGTAACAAAAAAAGCCCTCTTTGACTAGGGCGGATAAACTATAGCATATTATTCTCCTTCGTGGAGCACTCCCAGTGATGGGAGGGCTCCACGAAGTTGCAGATCATGCCTTTTGGGCGGGGGATCTAGCTACCCGTAGGCTGGCGCCTCGTACCCGATGCGTTGCCTCCTGATTTTCGAGGCTGCAAGTGCCACGCGGCGACAAAGACTTGGGTCGGTCTTCGACGATACCTCAGTCAGTTGCGGGGGGATCATCCCTCGCCACATGATGAGGTAGGTGTACAGATCGGCATAGTGAGATTGTGTCTCACACACGCTAATCATCTGGTTGATTCGCTCGGTTTCCACCGGACCCGAAGATCCAGCGATTTGCTCGAATTGGGCGTACAGCTCGTCATCGACGCTGTACATTCGACCGTCGAACTCGTGCTCTGGCATCACTCGCCCCCTTCAATCGCCAGAATACCGGAGATTGCCGAAAGCCAGCGTACCTGTCGCTGGTCACGCCCCTTTGGACTCGGCATCAGCTTCACCTGCTTCTTTGCAGCTTTGCTTTTGATAGCCTTCGCCCTACGACGCTTCCTTGCGGTTTTGGTCAATATGACCACCCCTTTCAGGGATATCATGCGTATCGGAGCCCGTCTCCTCTATCACACTTAGACATGCAATATACGCTGATTGACATTTAATGTCAAATAGTGCCTTATATAGTGCTTTTACATCCTCAGACACGCTACATCTAGCGTGTCTATTTGAAAGTGCTTGTGTTTACTAGATATTTATTGTGTTAAGCATTGACATTTTAACGTTATTGTGGTAAATTAAGAACCATCAGTTGTCCGAGGTGTGAGGACCTTTAGACGACGGAGGATCGTTAACAAGTCAGATCATTATAGTGCATGTTTTTCATGGCTGTATGAGTGTGGCGTAATCGGTTAGTTTATAACTAGCCTATTACGCTGCACTTTGCAGCGCCTAGATCGAGCTTTAAGGCTCTTTAGGTATGTGTGAAAATCTATGTTTTAAACGATATTTCTCTGTTCGGAGCAGCGCGCCAGTTAATCAATTTGATTGGATGACGCGCTGCTCCCGAACCCCCTGGGCAGCAAGCGTGACATCCGTCACACCATAAATCCCAAGGGGGAAAGGAGAAATACCATGGCAACAACCACCAGGACAAGAGCCGACGTTCTCAGGGACATCGAGCGTTTGAACAAGAGGAAGGCGAAAAGGATTCAAGCAGCAGAGGAAGATGCGACCCTTGAGGTCGAACTGAATCGTGAGCTTGCACTCGCAACCTCCGTCCTACCAACGACCACACCTACACCGAGCAAACCGGCGCCAGCCAGAAAGAAGCTTGACGAACTGTACGTGATGGAGAATGTGAAAGCAACTCTCCTGATTCTTCTCGTCATTCTGATTGCTGCTGTCGTAGCAGTCACTTTCAACGCTCTGGCCGGTCTGATTCCAATCTTCGCCCCTTGGGCGTGGATCTTTGGGGCACTCGGAGCGATTGGTGTTTTATGGATCGCCGTCAGCAAGATGCAAGACAAGGCAAACAGCAAGAAAACCACCTCGTAGCACTAGTTGCTACCCACCCAGAAAGGTAAGACGATGCAGAAAACATCGAAAAACCGTAACAAATCTGGACTGCTTGGGTGGCTTCTCGTTGCCCTTGTAGTTCTTGCACTAACCATCGGAGGTGTATTTTCGCTCTTTGGACCACCGTCTAACGGTGGTTCAGAAGCACAAGCCTCTGACCAGTGCACAAACGGAAGCATTCACTACTTCGCCCTCGATGGGGGTAAGGAAGTGAAATACGCTTTCGGGCCCAGGATCGAGCAGACCGAACAGGATGAAATCCTGACGAATCTGCACGATCGCCGTTGTGTCGACCCGGCACTGACATCAGCTCACTTCGCCAGTTGGGGCTTCATCTCGTACTCCGAGATGGACGCCACGACCGCAAAGTTCGCCCAGGACCACAAAGCCTGGAGGGCTGCCATCGCCAAGATGGAAAAGAAGGAAGCGGAATCGGCAATTGGAATCGAAGCGGTGGCAAAAGGTTTGCCTTCGCTTTATATGGTGCCGACCACCGACGGCAAGAGCGTTACCATTCACCAGGGGTTTACCTCTAGTGCTGGAACCGCCTTGGTGTTTACTCACCCGGACGGAACCAAAGTAACTCTTAGGCTGGAATGTGGATTCCAGCCGGTGATACCACCCTGCTCTGAAACGCAGTGTGCACCGCCTTGTCCAGATAATAGTTGTGCACCACCCTGCCCACCTGAGACACCTCACGGCACTTGGCCTGTCTGCAAAGACAGCCCGAACCGTGATCCAGGAGTGCAGGGGCACAACAAGCCAGGTGGAAACGGCGTAGCTCCAGCCCAGAAAGACCCTGAGGGCCCTCCGGCTGCAGGCGAACCCCCCGCCACCTACAC